>ENA-OUQL01000056-OUQL01000056.1-human-gut-metagenome-genome-assembly--contig:-NODE-56-length-88702-cov-7.33184_pt1 | contig 88702 bp, 71 predicted proteins | sample MGYA00237945_ERZ548829 | MGnify/ENA primary metagenome ERZ548829 (study PRJEB26490, sample SAMN05194708) | human gut metagenome | biome: terrestrial biome; feature: human-associated habitat; material... | reverse complement strand
TGTCGTAGCGGTCGGTCTGTTCGTCAAAAATCAAAGCTCCTGTTTTCTGTGCCATGTGGTAATCCTCCTTTAGATTTTGCCTGTCGCCATATCGTGTGCGACAAGGGCGGTATAGTAGCTGTCAATGGTATTCGGCGCATTGAACAGCACCGCTTTAAGATACTGCTTGATGTTGCGGATTTTGGTGGTATTCTCTTTCATGCAGTCAAAGACAAATTCAATGTGGCTGCTGTTGAGCTTCATAAACTTTGCCTTGACAAGCTCTGCCGGGTAATCGTCCCCGGCGATACGGATTGCCTTTCTCTTGCTGCATACCGTTTCAAGGATAATCGAAACAATTTCGTCTAAGCGGTCTTTGTCTACCTGCCCGTAGCGTACAAAATGGTCGTACTCGATATTGTCCTTGATGATTTCCTCATAAACGCTGTATGCGTCTGTCGCTTCCTTTCGTTTCCGTTCCGGCGGCGTAGCCGCTTCCCCGTCGTAAGGCAAGGGATTTAGGGAATGGATAGGAATGGAATCGGTACTTGATAAATCCGTATTTGATTTTTCTTTTTTTGGTAAGTCAGTCTTTTGTATATCTTTATTTAATTGCGTTGGATTTTCCAACGTAGGTTTTTCCTGCGTAGGTTTTTCCAACGTTGGATTATCCAATGTTGGATTTTCCAATGTAGGTAAATCCGATACAGGCGGGGTCTGCGGCTGCTCAAAGATTACATAGTCTGTGCCGCGCAAGCGTCCTTTCTCGTCGCGCTCCCTTGAACGGACGATATACCCGGCGCGTTCCAGTTCCTTAACGGCTTCCCGGATAGCGTCGATTTTCTCCCGGTTGATAAAGGACAGCCCCGCAAGGGTATAGTCCCAATCCTCCGGCAAGGACAGCATTTGCGATAACAGCCCTTTTGCCTTTAGGGATAGCTCCTTATTGCGTAAGTGGTGGTTGCTCATAACCGTATAGCCCTTGTTGCGCTCCACTCTGAAAACTGCCATAGCTTCATCACTCCTTTGCTGCATACCTGTTACGCAATAGAAACGCGATTTTGAGGGTTTAGGTATCAATCCCTTATCCGCTGAAAACCGCGCCCGCAAAGCCGCATAAATCAAGGGCTTTTTCCTGCCTACTGCGTAACAAAGGGCATGAAAAAAGCGGCGTTCCTGTTCTTCCTTGTGGGAAGTGAGAAACGCCGCCTGTGCGGTGCGTTATTCTGCTTCTTCGGCTATGAGGTCTTGTATGACTTCGCCAAAGTCTGCCGTAAAGGAAAAAATGAAGTATTCCAAAACGGCGGGGTCTGCGTCCATAGGCTCGGCTTCTTCGGAAAAGGGCAAGCCCATAAGCCCGTAGAGCATTTTTATGATTTTGAACAGCTTCCCCCGGTCGGCGGGGGTGTTCATGGTAACAAGTACGTCGGTCAAGCGGTTTACGGTTTCCATGTCGCCGCCTGTCGTTACCCATACCATTTCTGCGAATGGCTGCGTGATTGCTCCGGTTACAAGGTTTACCTTATCCTTGCTGATTTCGCCGGACGGGAGTATAATACCCTTGTCTAAAAGTACGTTTTTCATGTCGTCCTCCTATAATCTGTGGTGCCAAAATGGTGCCCGGTCTTACAAAATCATCTTATACGGAGATACGGCAAGATAAATGACGATACGCGGAAAACCTTGATTTTAAGCCATTTTCGCAAGGTTTTATAAACACTTGCGCGGGCTTATAAGAAGATTTCCGTCTATCAAATCAATAAAAAATATTATTCTGCGTTTTTCGACTTTGCCTGAAAGAAAAGTGAAAAACGCGTCAAATTTGAGAAACGAAAGTTGGAAGATCATGTTAGAGATCATAGCTGCCGTAAACAAAGCGGTGAACGATTTTATCTGGGGTGTTCCGGCCATGGTCTGCATCATCGGCGTAGGCTTGCTTTTAAGCTTCCGCACGCGCTTTTTGCAGATCCGCAAATTCCCCTATGCCATGCGCACCACGGCAGGGCGCATGTTCCGCAAAAAAGATGCTTCGGACGGTTCCATGACGCCGTTTCAGGCTGTATGCACGGCGCTGGCCGGCACAGTGGGCACGGGCAACATTGCCGGTGTGGCGGGCGCTATTGCGATAGGCGGCCCGGGCGCGGTATTCTGGATGTGGTGTTCCGCACTGCTTGGTATGTGCACAAAGTTTGCGGAAGTTACGTTGGCGGTGCATTTTCGTGAGCGCAGCAAGACCGGCGAGTGGGTCGGCGGGCCGATGTATTACATTAAAAACGGCCTCGGTAGGCACTGGCAATTTTTGGCGGTGCTGTATTCGCTGTTCGGCGCGCTGACGGTGTTTGGTACCGGAAACGCTACGCAGGTGAACACCATTGTAACCGCTATCGATACGGCGCTGACGCAGTACAATGTGATCGGCACGGACCACATTCCCACGGTGAACCTCGTCATCGGCATTTTATGCGCAATGCTCGTTGCCATGGTGCTGCTGGGCGGCATCAAGCGCATCGGCAGTGTGAGCGAAAAGCTCGTGCCGTTTATGGCGCTTTTGTATGTGCTTTTGGGGCTTGGCGTGGTTGTCCTGAACATTACGCGTCTGCCGGAGGTACTGGCATCGATCGTTGTTGGCGCGTTTAACCCGAAGGCTTTCACGGGCGGTGCCATCGGCAGTCTGTTCATCAGCATGCAGCGCGGCGTTTCCCGCGGCATTTTCTCCAACGAGGCCGGCCTCGGCACGGGTTCTATCGCACATGCCTGCGCCGATACGAAAAAGCCTGTAAAACAGGGTGTGTTTGGCATTTTTGAGGTGTTTGTCGATACCATCGTCATCTGCACATTGACGGCGCTTGTCATTTTGTGCAGCGGCACGGCGGTGAATTACGGCACCATGGCGGGCGCAGACCTGACGATTTCCGGCTTTACGACGACCTACGGCAGTTGGGCTTCCATTTTCTCTGCGGTCGCGCTGTGCTGCTTCGCGTTCTCGACCATCATCGGCTGGGGCCTTTACGGCTCGCGTTTTGTGGAATTTCTGTTCCGCACCAGTAAGGCCGTGCGCCCGTTCCTCGTCATTTATTCGTTCGTCGCAATCCTCGGCGCAACCGTCAACCTTGACCTGCTGTGGAACATCGCCGATACCTTTAACGGCCTGATGAGTATTCCGAATCTTATCGCGTTGTTATTGCTTTCCGGCACGGTGGTGAAGCTGACAAAGGAATTTTTTGCGAAAGAAGACGGGCGTAAGCTCAAAAAATAACAGAAAAATAACAGATAGTATGCGAAAAATCGCCGGGGCAAGTGCGCTCCGGCGATTTTTTGTATGTGAAAATGTCGTAGAATCGCCCGTGCCATTTGGTGAGTTTGTTAGAAAATTGCAAAATATGGCAGAAATTGCCGAAAAACTATTTAAATATTCAACGGATTACGATATACTCTTGTCAAGAAGTTCGTTCGGCGCAGAGAGGGGACGAAAACATGAAAAAACGGCGATATTTTGCGGGTGCTGCGGCAATTCTCTTTTTACTTTTGCTTTGCGGATTTGCCCCGCAGAGCATCACGGAAGACAAGGATGCGCAGGTTTTACTGTATGAAACTTATGGTGAAAGCGAGATACTGGTCTACACCGGCCGTACGACGGTGCTGTATCGCCCGGACGGTCGTTCCGCCGAAGCACCGTTTAACGGGCAATATGCCGTTTTGCATGGCGATACCGTGACGGTTTTCGCCGAAACGGAGGAGTTCCTTGCCGTGGAGCGTTTCAGTGCGGAAACATTGGAGGAAACAGACCTGTTCGCTTTGCCTGTGACGAGCGGCCTGCGCTTTGCGGAAAGCGACAGCGCGGGCAGGCTTTATGCTGCTACCTACGGCGCGCCGAGCACATTGCAAGTGTTTGACGCGGCGGGTGAGCCCCTAACAGAATTCATATTTGAAGATAAAATATTCGGCATACAGACGGTGGATAGTACGCTTTATGTGCTGCTTTCGGAAAGTGCCGTGCAGATTTCGCTTGCGGGAAATGTGCCGACACTTTCCGGCACGGCGTTTACCTATGCGCCGGCTGCGCGGCCGTATAAGTTGCTTGGCAGCGACGTGTACGTCAACATGCAGGGCGAAGTGCGCCTGTTTTCCGGAGAAGAGTGGGCGGAAGACACGATCGTGACGGAGGCCGTTTTGAGCGGCGACATGCTCTACTGGCTTTCGGACACCTCGGAGGTCTCGCGCGTGTGCCGCGGCGACAAGGCGGAGTTCTTCACGCTTTCCGGCGAAGCGGCTGCACTCACCGCAAATGCAGCGATCATCTGGCAAAACGGCGCACTGTGCAGAGAGCCGTTCGGTACATTTGTGCAGCCTACGCCCACACCTTCGCCCATCCCGACACCTACGCCGGAGCCGACCGCGACCCCAAAGCCCTCTAAAACGCCGAAGCCGACGGCTACCCCAAAATCGAGTACGACGCCGCAGCCAACGGCTACACCGAAACCGACCGCCACGCCGGATCCGGATGTCACGGCGAAGTTGCGGGTTTCCGGCCACATTTTGTACGCAGAACCGGGGGTTACGGCAGCAAAGCTACGGGCAGCGTTCCCACAGGCGGAAGTGGAAGTGTACACGTCATCCTCCGCAGCGGCCTCCGGCAGGCTGAAAACCGGCATGAGCGTGCTGATCGACGACATGCTGTATACGGTCATTGTGCCCGGCGACATCAACGCTTCCGGCACCGTGAATACGGCCGATATGCGTCTTTTGCAGCGTGTGCTCGTCGGGGAGACGGAACTGACCGACACAGCCGCGCTTGCCGCCGACTTAAATGAAAATGGCAGGCCCGATGCCGCAGACCTTGTTCTGCTCGCTGCCAAAATGCAGCGGGACTAAACCGCATAAAATGGGTAGCACAGGGTAGGTTTTGTTGTGGGGTGAATCCAATTGCAAAGCAGTACTTTAAAAAAGATTGAAATCGCGCTTGTTACGGTCTGTGTTCTAATCGTTTCGGGGATTGTGCTTCTCTTTGTAGTTGCGCTTACAGCCTTTGCCTCATACGATGATTTTAGGATCAAGTCGTGGGAGTCGGCGCAGGGCAGCCCGTGCGTTGGGCAGGTGTTTAAACGCTTGCTGGAAACAGAAACGGAATCGGTGTCGCTCAACGACGTTTTGGAAGAAGGCGCATATGAGCAGGCTTTGGCGATTTACGACAATAGAATTTATCTGGTTTGGCGTCATTGGGCACAAGGCCAAGAGACATACCTTTTGATCTCTTCGGATTTATCCAAGGAAGACAGCCGTGTTTTGTATATGACCGATGCGGACGTGTTTGAAAAGGCGTGTGCCAATAAAGAAAGAATTTGGTGGACGGAAAATGACGAAATTGTGCAGTACGATTTTAAAAGCGGAAACATTAAAAGGACGAACGACACCACGGAGACAGACAAAAGCGGGCTAATAGAAGATGGCCTCGTGCAGATTGATCACGAAGACAACGCGCTGCTTTTGTTCGATGAGAAAAGCGGTGATCGAATTCGGATTACGTTTGAAGAGTTTGCCGAGATGAGCGACAAAACCGACGAGCTTATGCAAATTTCAAAGCAGAAGACTTGGAGCCGCAAGCCTTGCACAGAGTATTTTTTTAACCGCATATATTGCTTTGACGATGTGTATTATGTCGTCGGGCAGATCAGAAACAAAGGCGGCGATGCCATAGCGCTTGTGTTCCGCTTTGACCCGGAAGCGCGCAAGGCCGAGTATGTCACCTACGACAATGTAGGCGAGGGCACATGGACGGGCTATGAGCTGATCCCACGGTTTGAAGCAAAGGAAAGCCCCCATCAGCCTGAATTTCAGCGCGATGGGGGCAAGAACGTTCAGAAATAGTCATTTGGGTAAAAAGAAAAACCTCAGAAACCGAAGTTTCTGAGGTTTTGGTGGGCGCTAACGGACTTGAACCGGGACGAAAGATATTTTTGAGGGAAAACAGCCTTTTCAAATCTTCAAAAAATCCAGTATTTATGCGGGTTTTCTTACTTGTAGGTAAAAGAGTGCTTTTGCCGCTTGCGGGTGAAAGTGTGTTATAAAGTGTGTTATTTTTGAGAGAATAAAAGCCGGGGAAGCGGATTCCCTCGGCTTTCTTTTTGTTTAGATGCGGTTCTCTTTGTCTTTCCTCATCTGCTCCCCGAGTTCGCGCCCGGTGATGATGCGGCTTTTAAGTCGACTTATCGCATGGTCAGGGTCATCGTCATGGGTAGTATCTCTATGAATACCGTTATCGTATTCAGCAAGGTAAGCGTCGTGAGAGCCTTTCTTAGCGATTTGATACACCCTGATATAGGTGCTTTCAAAGGGAACTTCTTTCACAAATTTTTTCATAAAAAATCTCCTATCTGTGTTGCTTTGGGCTTATCCTACGCCACACGCCCGGGATAATTCACAACGGCGATCTCTGTCAAGGTGGTTTCAAGTGCGTTTACGATCTCCTCGAGCTGTGCAGCCACGGTGTCGGTGTACCAGGTTTCGCCGCACTGCTTGCAGCGCAGGCACGGGACATTCTTCACAATGACGATGCAGCCGTTTTCAAGGGTCACGACGTGGTTCGTTTTGCCTTCGACGGCTTCGCCTTTACACATAAAGCATTTCATTTCACTGCTCCGCTCAATACCGGTTATAAATCTGACCGCGGTTTCCGGCATCCACGATGCAGATCAGCAGTTCGCCGTTATCGACGGTGTAGATGATGCGGTATTCGCCGACGCGCAGCCGGTAATAGGCGTTATTGCCTTGCAGCTTCTTAATGTCTCCGCTTCCGGGAAGCTGCTCAATGGCGGCGACGATGCGGCGCTTTTCGTTTGGGGGAAGGCGGTCGATGAATTTCTTTGCGGGCTTCTTGATGATGATTTTATACATCAGGAAAGCCCCCATTCCTTCTTGCAGTCTTCCAAGGTGTAGGAAACGTCCTTTTCGGGGTCGTTCTCGTACTCCTTTACGAGCTTTTCGCAGAAAGCGGCATCGGCGTCCTCGTCGGCGGTAAGCCCCTGAATGTACGCCAGAACATAGCCGATCTTGTAATCCGGCACGCTTTCCAGCAGCTTGACGCAAAGTTCTCTGTTACTCATAAGCTTAAACCTCCTGTTCGTCTTGCTTAAGTTGGTTTTCTATCGCACGGCAGATAAACCCGTTCAGGCTTTCGCCGCGCTGCTCGGCGTGGGCTTTTGTTATTCCGTTGTTCTAGCGAGTTGAGGAGCTTGAAGGGGGAGCAAAATAGGTTGAATCATAGCAGAGGACATAAGAGAGATGATAATAGCGCGAATGTGTGGGTAGATCTGCTCTAAACTGGTTTGGTGCAGCCAAGCTTCGTCCTCGAGATCATTGCTTTCTCGTTCAAGCATAGAAAGGAAATGAGCATTCAAAATGGTCTGCTCGTTTTGTTCAATCGAAATTTCCGTCAAGCACTCATAGTGGTCTTCTTCATCTTTCATATTATGCGTAGCTGTTACAGAGAAATCGACAGTTTCCAACGGTTGGTAGTCATTCAGCGTCAAGTTTCTCACTTTTACATGGCGAAGTATCATATCAATTCACCTCGAGTTTTTGGTTATTGTTCCAATTATCGTCCCATTTCATAATGTAAATAGGCGGCAAGAATGAAATCACGTTGCTTCCGCTCACTTCGATCTTTGCACCGCTTGCGTTTTGGGGTTTAACGGCAAACTCGACATCATACCCTAAGGCGTCGAAGGTTTCTACCAGCTTTCCGATAGATACATTGGCGTCTCCGCTTTCCAGCTTAGAAATACTCGGTTGAGAAACGCCGAGCTTCTTTGCGAGGGCGGATTGGTCAAGGTCTTTTTCTTTTCTGCAGCGCTGAAGAAGAACGGAAATATGCGCGAAAAGGCGATTTTTCTTTTTATCTGTGTCAGACAACGCGTTGAACAGTGTGTCTGAAGTTTTTGCGTTGAGCAATTTTTCTTTTAGCGTCATAGTTCATTCCTCCAAAGTCTTAAGACGTTTAAAAGCTCGATCTGCGGCAGACGTTATATCTGCTGCGGACTTCTCTTTTGAAGCGGCTAACAATATCAATGCGCCTTCTTCGGAAAGTATGCAATAAATCACACGCGGGTTTGCTTTGCTGCGTGGATACCGAATTTCGTATAATAAATTATCATAGCCAGACAACCGCTTGAAATACACGCCGTCCGTTGCTTGTGCGCCGCTTTCGTCCAGAATGCGAAGGCGACGGTCTAACCAGTTCTGGTAGCGTTTGGCTTCGGCTTTGTTTTTGGAAAATAAGCCGTGGAATTCTTTTTCAAAAACATCCACTTCATATATGTTTTCATAGTCACTCAGCTTTATTAGTTCCACAACTCTATTATTCACCTCGATTATATAACTTATAAGTTATAAAAGCAAGCAAAAATAAAAAATTCTTTGATTTTTCATAGCTTTTCACCTTTACATGCTTTCGCGCTCCTTTTGCGGAAAATAGGAACGAGGAAGAATGTGATGCGCGTTTACGCCAACTGCTCCACAAATCCGGCATGGATGTCCGTCTCTTTCTTGCACCGCATGAGACCATTCGCTAATATTGGGGTATTTTGCTTTTAGTGGTAAAGCCGTGCTTTCCCCTTATATCCGTTCATTCGTGTCGTTCATGATGAATTCTGCGGAGAAGGAGCAGTTCAGCGCTTCGGCGATCTCGCGCAGCTCTTTTTCAGAGAAGTTATCACGAGACATTTTATTTGACATGTTCTGACGGGACTGCCCGGTCAATGCGGCGAGCTGGGCGATGGTCATGTTTCTGCGGTTCAGGATCACCTTTATTTTTTCTCCCATTGTTAAAGACATAATAACACCTACCTTTTTCTAACTCTAATTATAACGTGTACATTATAAAATGTCAATCGTCAAAAATATTTTTCAAAATAAATTAAAAAGTTGCAAATAATGCTTGACAAACGAAACTTTTTAGTGTATACTATAATCACAAGGTAAGGGAAACGACAAAGCCGGGGTTAACGACTTGAAAGCCCTCAGATAGGTGGAATATAGCAGCGTAAGCGTCCCAGCTCCTGAACTTGTAGGCCCGACGGTTCGACGGCACCCAGAGAAAGCCGCCCCGGTAGGTACCGGGCAAACACCGGTTAGTCAGTGAACCAGAAACATGACGCTTCGCGGATTGACGCGGAAGGGCGGCATAACCCGTTCTTCCAAAAGTCCGAGCGCCGCCCCTCGCATCGGGGGCAAGCCCTTCGGGGCGCCAATGCCAATGCAAACGACGGAAAGGAGCAACAACCATGAGCAAGAAAGACCTGAAGAAAGCGGTATACCGTCTGCGGGAGCTGGAAGCGCAGGCGGGGGAGATCGCGCAGGAGATCGACACGCTGAAAGACGCCATCAAAGCGGAGATGACCGCACAGAACGTGACGGAAATGCAGGTGGACGTCTTTCGCATCCGCTGGGCGAGCGTGCAAAGCTGCCGATTTGACAGCACCGCTTTCAAGCGCGCTATGCCGGACCTGTACGGCAGTTTCCTTCGGCAGACGGAAACGCGCCGGTTCTCCGTACAATGAAAAATCCCCCTGCAAAGCTCCGGTAAAGCGATGCAAGGGGAAATGCCGTTAAAACGGCAGCCGTTGAAACGACCTTAGACATCTGTATTATAACACAATAGTCCCCAAACAGCAAGCCCCCGCAGCCGAAAAGAACGGTTGTGGGGGTGTTGTTTTCCCCGCGCGTGCTCGTGTCATTAAATTCACAAGAAGCCGTGGAAGTCGTATGCCAGGCGCTCTGTGACGCGCTCGGGATTGCTGCCTTTGGCGCTCCATGCAGAGAACGACGTGGAAACGGAATAGGCGTATTCCCCCCTAAAGCTGTTCAGCAGGCGGCGGGCTTCGGGCTTTCGCATGTTGCGCAGCGCCCGGGCTTCCAGCTGCCGCACGCCCGCTTTCGTCATGCCGAGCGTTTCGGCGCACTGTCCGCGCGTCTGGTTCAGGTAGAAACGGGTCTTCAATACGTTTTGCTCTGCCGGGTCGCAGGTCTCCCGCATGGCGGTTTCCAGCGCCGAGTGCAGCTCTGCAGTGTAGCAGTCGTCCTCCACGTCCGTGATCTGCTGCGCCGCTTCCGGGTCTTCTATCGCGTCGGAAAGCGGGGCGTCATTGTCTTCACCGACAGGCGCGTCGAAGCTCAGGCAGTCGTCGAGCGGATCGCGCTTCTTGTTCCCGTAGCCCAAAAGCCGCGCAAAGGCGTTTTTCAGCGGGTAGGAAAGATAGGTGGTGAATTTATATTCCCGCTCCGGCTTGAACGCTGTAAGGGCTTTTCGGAACGCGCAGTAGGTCTCCTGCTGGAGGTCTTCGAGCGTCACGCCCCGCCCGGAGAGCTTCGCGGGGTCGTGCCTGCGGTAGACGTGCCCCGCTGCTGCCATGCAGAACGGCTTCACCGCTTCCCACAAATCAAAGAGCGCCCGCCGGTCGCCCCTCTGCGCCAATGCGGCAAGCTGTTCGTTCGTCATGAATTCTCCTTTCTCTTATCCGTTTTTATCCGTTTTTGCCAAGGACGCAGGGGAAAGCAAGTGTCTCAAGTGTATCACGCTTCCCGTCAGAGAGACAGGAATGAGATTCTTAGAGAAATATCCAGTGTTCATGCGGCTTTTTCTACAATCTCATGTGAGATTCTTACCCTGAATAAAGTACCCTAACAATCTCATTTTCTCCCTATAACAATCTCATGTGAGATTCTAAGAAAATATAGATATTATCTGTATTTTTTGGTAACAATCTCATTTTTGAATGTCTGACGGCGGGGTGTATGTATCGGGCTCGGAAAACTCCGTTTTCTCCACGACCCACTCGGAACCGTTCCCGCTTTCCTTGCGGCAGCGAATGGCACTGGAAGCACTGAGCGCACTTTTGGCGCGGCGAATGGTGATCGCCGAGAACCCGTATTCTTCAAGCGCTTTGTTCAGCTCCTTTGACTTCATGGTGTTGTCATGATCGTCAAGCAGGTGAAGCAGGGTTTCCTTGCAGTCCTCGACCTTGGAAGGGGTCTTCGCGTCGGTCGCCGCCAACATATACTCGCGGTCGCGTTTGGGGCTCGTTCCGCTGCGGTGGGGTTGACCGGCTTCGTCTATCGTGAACAAAACGGTCTCCTGCAAAGAAGCGTAGTTGTTTTTCTCGTTCGAGAGGTAGCGCACGCCCGCTTCCTCCGTGTAGCCCATCATCAGCACGGAACGGGCAATGTCCCACAGGTCGGCGGTGTCGGCGATGCGGTCGCGCCCGGAAGCACCCTTGCGTTTGTTCGTGTGGCAGATGATTAGAAACGTCGTGCCGTATTCTTCGCCGAGGGAGATCAGCGGCGCCATACAGTCGCGCATGGCGTTGCGGCTTCCCATGTTGATCTCCGGCGGAATGAACCCCTGCACGGGGTCGAAGACGCACAGCGCGGGGCGGAAGCGGCGGATGAACGCAGCCATTTTGCTTGTGCCGAACTTGAAGTCCCGCAGCAGCCCTTCTTTGTCGGCGAGAAAATCAGGCGTCAGCACCTTCGTTTGGTCGGCTCCGGCTTCGCGCAGCTTGCGTTTCAGCTTCTGGCGCACGCTGTCTTCCGTGGTGAGGAACGCAACGGACAGCGGCTTGCGGTCCGTGTCGCCGGTATCTAACAGGCTTCTGTGTCCGCTGCTCAGCGCGGCGATGATGTTGCACCACAGCGTGGTTTTGCCCGTGCCGCCGTCAGCAGCTAATAAGGTGATCTGCCCTTTCGGCATCCAGCCGGGGATAAGCCACGCGGCTTCCCGCTCGTCAAAATCGCTGAGGGGGCGGAAGCACTCGAAAAACGCGTCCTCCGGGCTCTGTGCGGCCTCTTGTGCCGCTTCCGCATCGTGCGGGGTATAAACGGGCGTGGTGATTTGAAGCGCTTCCAGGCGGCGCAAAACGTCCTTTTTGCTGCCTTCCATGTCCACGACGTCGGAAATATCGCCGTGCGGCTTTAAATCCGTCCATTCCTGTGTGAGGTCCAGTATTTTCACTTCTGCGGCGTGCCCGAAAAGCGCCTGTGCTGCCCGCTCTGCGAACGCTTTGCCGGGCTCGTCGTTATCTTCAATGATCGTCACGCGCTTGCTTTCGAGCGCTGCGGTGAAATTCCCGTGCCATTTGGAAGCGGCGCCGTCCGGCACGGAGACCGCCGTAAGCCCCATGCGGCGCAGTGTTTCAACGTCCTTTTCGCCCTCCACCATGTAAAGCTCGGGCTTATCTGCCGCTTCCCACAGGTTATAAAGTACCGGCTCCGCGCCGCCGCGCCCGATCTTCATCTCTTTGCCGTCCTTGTGCGACCACACGAAGGTTTTGCCGCCGCTTTCGGTGCGGTAGCGGGTCTTGCGGTACAGAAACGCCCCGTTTTCGTCGGTGTAGTCGTACTTCGCCACAAATTCGCGCTTTTCCTTCCGCGGCTTTTCTTCCTTTTTGAGAGATTCTGAAAAGAGGTCGGCGACCGTGATGCCGAGCGCCCCGCAGATTTTCTCCGTCGTGCAGCCGGCGTGGCACTTTAAGAGCACGCGCCCGTTTTTGCCCTCTGTGACGGATAAGCTGTTTGATTTGTCTTCATGTGCCGGGCACCGTGCGGAACCGCCGTGGACGTTCTGCAGGCGTGCCTTAATTTCGTCTAAGGTCAAATTTTCACTTCCTTTTCAAAAATGCCGAAAGCGGCGTTCAGCGCGCCGCTTGTGTTTATAGCTTTCTGTCCCACACCAAAGCCGTGATGAACAGCCTGCGCGCGTAGCTCAACGGCATGTGCTGCATCAGCTTCACGGTAGCGTCTATGAGCTCTTCCCGGCTATCTGCACTTGACTTTTCCGCCGGTTCGTGGTATCGTTTAGGTGAGAATTTATTTGTCTTTGCGTCTCGCTCGGTTGCCGCCGAACGGGGCGCTTTTTTTGTCCGGGGGTCTGTTACTTGCGGCATGGCGGCAATGTTCCTTTCGCAGAGAAATAATCTATAAGCTCATCGCGGGGAATTTCTAAAAGCTCGCCGATGATTTCCATTTCATCAATTGTCCACGGCTTGTGCCCGTTGATGCGGGTGCAGACGTAGTTCACGCCGCGCCCAATGGCTTTTACAATGTCCGTCTGCGTTATGCCGCGCTCGAACATGCGGCCCTTTAATTTGTTCCATTTGACCATGGTTCACGCTTCCTTTCTGTGTGCGCCCGTCTTAAACAGGGCTTCGGCTTCCTTTCGCTCGGCTTCGGTTGCTTTGTCGATGTTCCGGGTAAGCCAGTGGCGGAGTTTGTCGACCGTGTGCGGTACGTATTCTTGTTTCTCGTAGAGGTCCGGGCGCTGCAAACGGCTTTTCAGCGCGTTTAATTGCCAACGGAAGTCCGACATGACGGGCACGTCTACGACGGGCACGGCCTGCCCTTTGAACCGTGAAAGACCGATGACCGGATATTCTTTCCCGCCTATGGGGTATGTACCTAATGAATTCTGCATGTTATTTCGTCCTTTCTGTAAGCAATACCGCTTTCATCGCTTCATAATCCACGCCGACGGCGTACAGGCTCGCAACGGCGTTTTCCTGCTTCTGGTAGACAGTCAGCTCGTCCGCGGTCAGAAGATCCACCGCATGGCGCTTGCTGCCCGGGGCGCGTTCCTTCCTGATCTGCGCCGCCGTCTTGCCGAAAGCGGCTTTGTACGCCAAATCGGTGTATAGCTTGTAGTCCCAGCGGTTCGCCTCCGGGTTATCGCGTATCATGTCCGTAAGGCTCCGCCGCTGCGGCTTGCCCTCTGCACGCAGCTCGCGGCGCTTTGTCAGTTCGGCTTCCATTTCGTGAAAGCGGGTGACATACGCCGCCGTGAAAAGTGTGCCGCGCTACGTCTCTGCTGTCCGCTACAATCTGCCCGCGGTGTTCCGTGAGCTTTAGTTCATACATGGGGGTTCCTCCTTTACTTATCGTTGCATATTTGGGAATTATCGGATAAAAAAATAAGCGACTTCGTAGCGGCGTCCAGAGACAGACAAGCGGAAATAGCAGCCGCTTCCCCTACGGTAAACTGCCGCTTTCCTTTCAGTTTTCGGCTCAAAGACTGCGGTGCAATGCCGATTTCCTGCGCCAAACGCCCTTGTGTGTACCCGGCTTCTGCCATTTTGCCGCGCAGAACAGAATAGTTCATTTCGCGTCATCTCCTTTCGTTGCGTATTTGGGACAATTAAAGAGTAACACAGAACAGACCAATTGTCAACCTAAATATGCAACTTTTTGAAAATAATTGTTGCAAATATGAACCAAACGGGCTATAATAGGAGCAGAAAGAAGAATAAAAAGAAATAACAGGAGAGTGAAAACCATGTCGGAAAACCTGAACGAAATCCGTTTCCGCCTGAAATCCCTTCGTATTCAGCAGGGACTTTCTCTGCAAGAGCTTGCACAGCGCACAGGGCTTTCAAAATCGACCCTCCAACGCTATGAGACCGGCGGTATTCGCAATTTGCCCATTGACAAGGTAGAAGCCTTGGCGAAAGCGCTGAACACGACAGCGAAGTATATTATGGGGTGGGAAGATGATACCACGCCCGAGAAAGACGACATTCCCGCGGGGTTCATGCCGCTTCCGAAGATGCAGCGCGTGCCGGTGGTGGGGCGCATTGCGTGCGGGGAGCCGATCACTGCCGAGCAGAATATAGAGAGCTACGTAGACGCTCCGGCAGACATGAAGATAGATTTCGCCCTGATCTGTGAGGGTGACAGTATGATAGACGCAGGCATCAAAGACGGGGACAGGGTGTTCATTCGCAGGCAGCCGACCGTAGAGAACGGGCAAATTGCCGCCGTGCGCATCAACGGAGAAGCGACCTTAAAGCGCGTGCATATCAACGGCGGTACAATGGTCCTGCAGCCCGCTAACGCCAGTTACCCGCCGCTTGTGTATTCTCTCGCGGATCTGGAAGACGTAGCGATAGAAGGGCTTGCCGTGGGCTTCCTGCACATGTTCTGACCCGCCTGTACAATCTTCCCAACCCCGAAAGCGGCGCTCTGTGCAGTTTGCATACACACGCTATACACACGTTCGAAAATTTTTGTCCACACGCGCCAGCGCCTAGAACGATAGGAAATATCAGACTTTACGGAAATACAAAACACTGCTTTGTGGACAGTTTGCCTTATGCCCTGCACCGCTTTCACGTTAAAGGGGTGGGGGAGGGCCCCCCATGCCCGTGTTGGCGACCCGGTGCCGTCCAGCGCCGATTTACACACAGAGGAAATTTTGAAAGCGGGCGGGCAATCACCATAACGCTTTATAACGCTTGCAGGTGTCAGTTTTTTGCACATAGTTCTAAAACGCTCTGTAACGCGCTGTAAGCGACGATAAGCGAAAGCATAGAAAAATTCCCTATGAAGACAAAAAGCCCGTGCAGAGACGCACAGGCGGAAAGGAGAAACGCATATATGGGAAAGCGGACGAACACAGCGACATGGAACGAAAAATATAACCGCTGGCAGATCAACGTGCAGAAAGACGGATACCGCCGCAGCTTTTACAGCTCCGCCCCCGGCAGAACCGGGCAGAGAGAAGCCAACGCTAAAGCCGACGCGTGGCTTGATGACGGCATTTCGCCCACAGGGGAGCGCCTGGAAGCGGCGTACAACCAATATCGGCAGGAGTGCAAGGAGAACATGAGCACCACGGAATACAACCACGTAGACAGTGTGGGGCGCGTCTGGATCATTCCGAACCTCGGAAAGCGGAAGATTACCGAGTTGAACGACGGCGACGTGCAAAAGATGCTGGATAAAGCCGCTGCTATGGGGCGCTCCAAAAAGACCATACAGGATATAAACGGCATTCTGAATAAGTTCCTGAAATGGTGCCGGCGCAATAAAAAGACCACCTACCGCCCGGACGATGTGCATATACCCGCTTCCGCCAGGCTAAAAGGGAAGACGGTATTGCAGCCCGATGACCTCTGTACGCTGTTTTCCACAGATACCGCGCTGTATAAGGGAAAACGGCAGAAAGACGAGTACATTCACGCGTACCGCTTTCAGGTGCTGACCGGTCTGCGCCCGGGAGAGCTGCGCGGCCTGCGCGTCAAGGACATTCAGGGCGGCGTGGTGTACGTGCAGCGGTCTGTAAACGTCTACGGCGAAACGACGCAGGGGAAGAATGAGAACGCCGTGCGGTCGTTCGTCCTGTCCGATCTCGCGCGCTGTGAGCTCGCTTTGCAGCTTCAGGAATACCCGAGCGAAAGCGGCTATGTGTTCCCGCTTCCGTCGCCCACGGCGTATAGGGAGCGCTGGCAGAAGTATTGCGCGTCGAACGGCATGACGAAAACCACGCCCTACGAGCTCCGGCACACGTTCGTTTCTGTCGTGAAAACGCTGCCGGTCGGCGAAGTCAAACCGCTTGTCGGGCACTCTCAGAGCATGGACACGTTCGGCATATACGGGCACGCCCTGCAAGGTGAGGACACCGAGACCGCCGAGAAGATCAATAGGCTTTTCCGAAAGCTCCTCACCGATCAGCCGAAAGATAAATCCGCACAGGCGCCGAACAAAACCGAATAAGCATAAACAAGCACAAAAAAAGCCCCCGTCAGCCAACCGAAACAGCCGGAAAACGGGGACTTAAAATATAAAGTGTGTTATTTAGTGTGTTACAGATAAATCAAAAACCCGCAAAAACTAAGCGTTCATGCGGGTTTTCTATGGTGGGCGCTAACGGACTTGAACCGCTGACCCCCTGCACGTCAAGCAGGTGCTCTAGCCAGCTGAGCTAAGCGCCCAATTTTCTGTTGCTCGATTATTATATAGCAAGTCCCCGAAAAATGCAAGTCTTTTTTGCGAAAAAGTTAAAATTAATTTTCCTTTCGTGAATATCACGAAAAAGTGCGTAAAATTTGGTGCACTGTTCGCAGAAATTTAAGGTTTCTTACAAAACTCATAAGAATCGCACATTTCTATTGTTTATTCCTTTTCCATGCCGTATAATGAAAATACTGAAAACTGTGAATAGAATGTGAATGAAAGCGGATGGCGGTTGCGCATTGCGCTTTGAATACGGAGATTTAGACAGAAGCGGAAATCTGAAAACAGACGATGACGTTGGTCCTGCACCAAGGCCAGAAAAGGAGAAACCATGAAAACACTGTCATATGTGAACTTTATCATTTCTATTTTATTTATGGCTTGCTACGCGTACCAGGCGGTCTACCTTGTGGCGGCGCTTTTAAAAAAGCAGAAAGTCTTCAAAGCGAAGAAGCTGCACCGCTACGGTGTGCTGATTGCCGCGCGCAATGAGGAAGCCGTCATTGCGCAGCTCATCCGCAGTGTGCGCGCGCAGAAGTATCCCGAGGAGCTTATCGATATTTTTGTTGTGGCGGATAACTGCACGGACAACACCGCGCAGGCGGCGCGTGAAGCCGGGGCGGTCGTTTACGAGCGCCACAATACGTATGCCGTGGGCAAGGGCTATGCGCTGCGTTTCTTATTAGAAAACATTTTTAAGAATTTCGGCGAATATGCCTACGACGGTTTTTTCGTCTTTGACGCGGACAATATTCTGGATGAGAATTTTATCTCCGAGATGAATAACGTTTTTGACAACGGCTACAAGGTTGTCACGTCCTACCGCAACTCGAAAAACTTTGGCGACAACTGGATCAGCGCGGGCTACTCCATTTTCTTCCTGCGCGAAGCGACGCAGCTCAATCGCGCTCGTATGCTGTTCGGCACCAGCAGCTGCGTTTCCGGCACCGGCTTTTTGTTCAGCAGCGAGATTGCACGCGAAAACGGTGGTTGGAAGCATTTCCTGCTGACGGAGGACTTTGAGTTCACCGTGGACCGCATTTTAAAGGATGACACGGTCGGTTACTGCGAAAACGCCATTATTTATGACGAGCAGCCCACGCGGCTTGGGCAGTCCTTTACGCAACGTGCCCGCTGGATTAAGGGCTATTTGCAGGTTTTCAGCCGATACGGCTTCAAAATGCTGAAAAAAACTGTTGTGGATGGCAGTTTTGCCTGCTTCGATATGATTATGAACAACATTCCGTGCCTTGTCTTGACCTGTGTTTCAATCGTGTTTAACGCGATTATGGTCGCGGCGGGCATTGTGACGCGCACGCCGGATATGGGCGTTTGTGTGCTTTCCGTGTGCAGCGGTATTTTCGGTTCTATACTGACGCTGTGGTTCGTCGGCGGTATCACGTGCATCACGCAGAGAAAGCGCATCCGTGCATCGAAAAAAGCGATGTTCTTCGGTTGGCTGTTGTTCCCGCTGTTTATTTTCACCTATGCGATTGCAATGGTTTACGCGGTGTTTACGAACATTGAATGGAAGCCCATTCAGCACAAAGTGGCGCTTAGTGTGGAAGACCTGAACGACACTACCAAAAAATAGCACAAAATTGCACTCAAAAACAGGGCGTGATTTGCTATAATCTATATTTGCTTATAAACGGCACCTGTGATAAAATAGTAAGAGATTACTTTGTCACAAGTGCCGTTTTTTGCGGCAGTACAAATCCTGATTTTTCCCCAGAAGAAAGGAATGGTCACAAACATGGTCACACGCGTATTTGTGGAGAAAAGAAAGGGATTCGATGTTGAAGCACGCCACATGATGGCGGATCTTCGTCAGAATCTCGGCCTCAAGGCTATTGAGGACCTGCGTATTTTGAACCGCTATGATGTTTCCGGTCTTTCCGGCGAGGAGTTCGAGGCGGCAGCCCGCACGATCCTTTCCGAGCCGAATGTGGACAACGTGTACGACGAAAACTACAAGATCAGCAGCGAATATCATGTCTTCGCAACGGAGTTTTTGCCCGGTCAGTACGACCAACGTGCGGATTCCGCTTCCCAGTGCGTACAGCTCTTGACGCAGGGCGAGCGCCCGCAGGTCGCTTATGCAAAAGTGATCGCCGTTAAGGGCGACCTTTCCGAAGAGGAAATGGACAAGATTAAGAACTATATCGTGAACCCGGTCGAATCCCGTTTGGCATCGATGGAAAAGCCGGAGACGCTTGACATGAAGATCGACGTGCCGGCAGACGTTAAGCGCGTCACGGGCATGATCTCCTGGAGCGACGAGGAGCTTAGAAAATATTACGGCACCATGGGCTTTGCCATGACGTTTGAAGACCTCGCGTTCTGCCGCGATTATTTCCGCGACGAAGAGCACCGTGACCCGAGCGTGACGGAGCTGCGCGTGATTGATACCTACTGGAGCGACCACTGCCGCCACACCACATTCCTTACGCGTCTCAACAACATCGAGATCGAAAAGGGCAAGCTGAGCGGCGCCATCGAAAAGGCACTCGGCGAGTATTTTGCAGCCCGCGAAGAGCTGTATAAGGGCAAGGACAAGCCCGTTTCTCTCATGGACATGGCGGTCATCGGCGCGAAATACCTCAAAAAGCACGGCATGGTAGACGATCTGGACGAAAGCGACGAAATCAACGCCTGTTCCATTGAAGTGCCGGTCACGATCGACGGTAAGACCGAGCAGTGGCTTGTGCAGTTCAAGAATGAGACCCACAACCACCCGACGGAGATCGAGCCGTTCGGCGGCGCGGCAACATGCCTTGGCGGCGCGATCCGCGACCCGCTCTCCGGCAGAGCGTATGTTTATCAGGCGATGCGCGTTACCGGCAGCGGCGACCCGACTGTTCCGTTTAAGGATACGATGAAGGGTAAGCTGCCCACAAGAAAGATTACCACCGGCGCTGCGGCGGGCTATTCCTCCTACGGCAACCAGATCGGCCTTGCGACCGGTCAGGTCACGGAGCTTTATGACCCCGGTTATGTTGCAAAGCGTATGGAGATCGGCGCGGTCATCGGCGCATCTCCGAAGGCGAACGTCAAGCGCTTCGAGCCGAAGCCCGGCGATATCATTGTGCTGCTCGGCGGCGCAACGGGCCGTGACGGCTGCGGCGGCGCAACGGGTTCCTCCAAGGCGCATACGCTCGAATCCATCGAGGTTTGCGGCGCAGAGGTGCAGAAGGGCAACCCGCCGACCGAACGCAAAATTCAGCGTCTGTTCCGTGACCCGGAGGTTTCCACGCTCATCAAGCGCTGCAACGACTTCGGCGCGGGCGGCGTGTGCGTCGCCATCGGCGAGCTTGCACCGGGCCTTGAGATTGATTTGAACAAAGTCCCGAAGAAGTATGAGGGTCTCGACGGCACCGAGCTTGCGATTTCCGAATCGCAGGAGCGTATGGCGGTCGTGCTCGACCCGAAGGACGTGGAGAATTTCCGCGCTAAGGCGCAGGAGGAAAACCTCGACGCGCAGGTCGTGGCCATCGTCACCGAAGAGCCGAGACTCAAGATGGAGTGGCGCGGCGACCGCGTAGTCGACCTGAGCCGTGCGTTCCTCGATACGAACGGTGTGACGCAGAACGCAGACGCGTTCATCAACGCGCCGGATGAAACGAAAAATTACCGCAACGCCGTACCGGCTTGCCTTGAAAACAAATCGCTGGACGAGGCGTTCGCAGAGAACCTCTCCCGCCTCGAAGTCTGCGGCCAGAAGGGCCTTTCCGAGCGTTTCGATGCTTCCATCGGCGCCGGCACCGTTTTGATGCCGTTTGCCGGTAAGTATCAGCTGACGCCGGAAGACGCCATGGTTGCGAAGATTCCGCTGCTCACGGGTGAGACCGATGACGCCACCGCTATGGCTTACGGCTATATTCCGGGTATTGCGCGCTTCTCGCCGTTCCACGGCGCGGCATACGCCGTTGTGGAGAGTCTCTCGAAGCTCGCAGCTGTCGGCGCAGACCCGATGAAGTCCCGCTTGACGTTCCAGGAGTACTTCGAGCGCCTGCACGATAAGCCGGAGCGCTGGGGCAAGCCTGCCGCAGCCCTGCTCGGCGCACTCACCGCGCAGCTGAACCTCGGTCTGCCGTCCATCGGCGGCAAGGACAGTATGTCCGGCTCCTTTGAAGACCTCGATGTCCCGCCGACGCTTGTCAGCTTTGCGGTGACGATGACGAAGGCCAGCAAGACGATCTCCGGCGCGTTCAAGAACGCCGGCAACTACGCCGTGCTGCTGCCGATTCCGGAGGACAAGGAAACCGAGCTCCCGAACTGGGAAGCTTTGAAGGCATACTACAAGAACGTGCTCGCAAAAATCGCGGACGGCTCTGTTCTTTCCGCACACGTCGTCAAGGAAGGCGGCGCGGCTGCTGCCGTTGCGAAGATGGCGTTCGGCAACAAGTTCGGCTTCAAGTTCGAGAAGACTGCCGAAAACGCAGAGCTGCTTTTTGCCCCGAAGGCTGGCGCACTCGTCGTGGAAGTTCCGGCAGATGCGCTTGAGAGCGTCAAGAATACATTCGACGCTGTTGTGCTCGGCACCGTTACCGATACGGCAAAGATTGAGCTGAACGGCAAAGCGCTCGACTTGGACGACCTCATTGAGACCTGGAACGGCAAGCTTGAAAAAATCTTCGCGAATAAAGCGGAGACCGTCGCCGTAGAATATGATGTGCCGCTCGATAACCACAAGTACACCGGCTCCCCGGTCATCCGCGTCGCAAAGCCGAAGGTATTCATCCCGGTATTCCCGGGCACCAACTGCGAGATCGACACGAAGCGTGCGTTTGAAAAGGCGGGCGCAGAGACCGAGATCCTTGTTGTGCAGAACCTCTGCGCAAAGGACATCGAATATACCATCGACCGCATGGAAAAGGCAATCCGTTCCTCCCAGATCATCATGATCCCGGGCGGCTTCTCCGGCGGCGACGAGCCGGAGGGCTCCGGCAAGTTCATCGCGACAACGTTCCGCAATCCGAAGATTGCACAGGCGGTCACGGACTTGCTCGACACGCGCGACGGTCTTGTGCTCGGCATCTGCAACGGCTTCCAGGCGCTCATCAAGCTCGGTCTTGTCACCTACGGCAAGATCGTGGACCTCAAGGACGACGACCCGACCTTGACGTTTAACACGCTCGGCCGCCACGTTTCCCGCATGGTCTATACTCGCGTGACAAACACGAAGTCTCCGTGGCTCTCCGGCGTCAACGCAGGTGATGTCTTCGCCATCCCGGTCTCCCACGGTGAGGGTCGCTTTGTAGCGGATGACGCAGCGCTGAAAAAGCTCATCGAAAACGGCCAGATCGCCACGCAGTACACCACGCCGTGCGGCAAGGTGAGCGGTGACATCACATGGAACCCGAACGGCTCCGTGTGTGGCATTGAGGGCATCACAAGCCCGGACGGCCGCGTCTTCGGCAAGATGGGCCACAGCGAACGCAAGGGCGAAAACCTCTACTTTAACGTGCCGGGCGAAAAAGATCAGCAGATCTTTGAGAGCGGCGTGCGTTACTTCAAGTAATAAAAGGCAGAAACGCCTTATAAAATTCCGGTATGCGCGGGCAAAATGCTGCCCGCGCAGCCGCGTATAAGGACAATTTGGTTATGGACATTTTACAGAAAAGAACATGGGCGCAGATCGACCTCGACGCGGCGGCGCACAATTTTAAGGAAATTCGCCGCTATGTCGGCAACCGGTCGATGGTCTGCTGTGTGATTAAGGCAGATGCCTACGGGCACGGCGCGGTGCGCATGGCGGAGGAATACGAAGCCCTCGGCGCAGACTGGCTGGCGCTTTCCAACATTGAGGAAGCCTTGCAGGTGCGTCGTGCGGGCATCAAGCTGCCGCTGCTCGTGCTGGGCTATACCCCGGCGGAAGCCGCAGACGTGCTTGCCGAAAACGACATTGCGCAGTGCGCGTATTCTGCAGAATACTGCGCAGCGCTCTCCGAAAACGCCGTAAAAAGCGGCGTTAAGGTGAAGATTCACGTCAAGGTCGATACCGGCATGAGCCGCCTCGGGTTCTATTTTCAGGACATTGAGCGCGACAAGGAGGCCGTAAGCGTTGTGGCAGAAGCGTGCCGCCGCCCGGGGCTTATCCCGGAGGGCATCTTCACGCATTTTGCCGTGGCAGATGGTGGCGAGAATGGCAAGGCATTTACCTTGAAGCAGTTCTCGTGCTTTATGGCGCTCATCGTAGAGCTTGAAAAGCAGGGCGTCACGTTTAAAATTCACCACTGCGCGAACAGCGGTGCAATCCTCGATTACCCCGAGATGCACCTCGATATGGTGCGTGCGGGCGTGATTTTATACGGCATGGAACCGTCGCTCTGCGTGGAGCATCACGCGGATTTCCGCCCGGTGCTCAGCCTGCACTCCGTCATTTCGCACGTGAAGGAGATTGAGCCCGGATCGGACATCAGTTACGACCGCACATTCACCGCAAAGGAACGCATGCGCGTCGCGACCATTCCGGTCGGCTACGCGGACGGCTACTCCCGCAGGCTTTCGAACCGCGGCAGTGTGCTCATTCACGGCACGCGCTGCCCGATTTTAGGTAAAGTCTGCATGGACCAGTGCATGGTGGATGTTTCCGCCGTGCCGCAGGCGAAGGTAGGGGATACCGTAACGCTCATCGGTCGCGACGGCGAGGATGAGATCACCGCGGCGGAAATTGCCGGCATCATGGAGACAATCCACTACGAAGTGGTGTGCGACATCTCAAAGCGCGTCACACGCGTTTACCTGAAAAACGGCAAAGAAGTCAGTGTTCTGGACTGTATTTTGGACAAATATTGATTGTAAAGCAGCGGCTTTTGGCTTCGTTCAGCCGGGTCGCTGCTTTAAATTTATAGTGATTTGGAAGGGTGAAAGTGATGGAAAAACTTTTAAAGCTGCGCGATGAAATGAAAGAGGATTTGCTGCACGGTTCTATTTTCCCATTCTGGGAGCAATATACCATCGATCACGAAAACGGCGGCTTTTACGGCGCCGTGACGGTTGATAAGGTTATTCACAAGGACGCGTCCAAGGGCCTCGTGCTGAATGCACGTTTGCTGTGGACATTTGCGGGCGCGTACCGCATTTTCGGCGACGAGAAGTATAAGGAGCTCGCCGACCGCGCGTTTAACTACATCGTTGAGCGCTTCTGGGACCACAAAAACGGCGGCGGTTTCTGGATGCTGCATGCAGACGGCTCTGTGGAAGACGACACGAAAATGACCTACGGCCAGGGCTTTTTGCTGTATGCGTTCTCCGAGTACGTCCGCGCAACGGGCAGCGAGGAAGCACGCAGATATGCCGATATGACGTATGATTACATCGAAAACGAGTGCAAAGAGGGCAACTATTACCTTGAAAACGCACGCGGCACGGGCAGCAGCAACGGCGCCATTACAGAGGCGGGCAACCTTTCCATGAACACGCACATCCACATTCTGGAGCCGATGACGTGCTACTTCCGTTTTCGCCACGATGCCTGCGTGGAGGAGAGCCTTGTGAACCTCATCGAGATCACCGCACGCAGAATTTACGACACCGAGCACCACCATTTTGTCATGTTTTTCAACGATAAAATGGAGCCGTTGCCGGGCGAGGTTTCGTTCGGCCATGACATCGAGGGCTCTTGGCTGTTGACAGAAGCCGCCGAAGTGCTCGAAAAGTACGGCGCGGATAAAGCTCGCGCGGAAAAGCTCCTTGAGGAAGCGAAGGAGGTCGCCATCAACATGGTCAACTTCACGCTGAGCCACGGCATGGATACGGACGGCGGTCTGTTTGACGAGGGTCACGAAGAAGGCGGCATTGCTGTGCCGAATAAGGTCTGGTGGGTGCAGGCGGAAGCCGTTGTCGGCAGCGTGAACGCATGGCAGATCACGGGCGATGAAAAGTACCTCGATTCCGCGCTGAAGAGCTGGGCATACATCAAAGCCGAGATCATCAACGGCCCGGCGGGCGAGTGGTTTGCAAGCGGTAAAAATTCCCCGGACGAGGAAAACTCGCACTTGCTGTGCGGCCCGTGGAAGTGCCCGTACCACAACGCCAGAGCCGCGTTTGAAATCTACGAACGCTGCGAGGCACTGGAAAAGTAAACAGCAACAGCAAAGCCCTACCGAGAAAATTCCCGGTAGGGCTTTTGTCATGTTAACGCAAGCTTATAATACAAAACGGCCGCTCTCCGAATACTCGAAAAGCGGTCGCTTTCTTATTTATTCAGTAATTCGTCAACCTCGACGGGTTCCAGCTCTTTTAATGCCGGGTGGTCGGTCAGCGTTTTCAGCATGCGCCAACCGAAATGATTTTCTTCCAAATTCTCCGGCACGGGACGGAAGCCGAAATCAAGGTACAGCTTTGCGGCGACCCACGTGGTGGTCTGGGTGGGCACGAACAGCTCTTTGTAGCCGAGCGCCTGCAAACGGTGCAGCGCGTGCGCGATGAGCGGGCGGGAAAGTCCCTTGCCTTGCGCGTCGCGGCTTACGGAAACCCAATGCAGCCAACCACCGGGCAGCTTTTCATCGAAAAACGCCGTTGCGGTCGCAACCTTCTTGCCGTTCGGGTCGACGATGAAGAACATTCTGTCGGGCAGAACGTCTTCGTGCTTGCCGTAGTAGCGCTGCCACGCGTCCACGCCTTCCTCAAAAGTCGAAAACTCTTTCGCCGATTTTTCAATCTCAATCCACGTATCGCGGTCGCCGGGGGTGTAGGTTGTGAACGAGTACCCCGCGGGCAGATCGTAATGCGGAATTTCCGTTTTCGCCGGCATGGTCATGAACAGATGGTAGTACTTCAAACGGCTGTCGTGATTATCTAAATGTAAAGAAGCTAAGTCTTTCATAGATTTGATTATGAATTAGGATTCATTTCTGCCGCAGCATTTCTTGTATTTCTTGCCGCTGCCGCACGGGCACGGGTCGTTTCTGCCGGGCTTTTTGCCGTTTTTGCGCACCGGCTGCTTGACGGCCGGCGTATCGGAGGATGTTGTGCCGGTCTCCTTGGCGACGGCTTCACGCTTCGGTGCTTCCGGCGTCTTCAGGCGCACAGTCAGAATCATGCGGGCGGTGTTTTCGCGGATCGTGTCGATCATCGCGTCAAACATGTCAAAGCCCTCTTCGCGGTATGCAATGACAGGGTCTTGCTGGCCGTAGGCGCGCAGACGGATGCCCTTCTGAAGCTCATCCATCGCATCAATGTGATCCATCCACTGCGTATCGACGTTCTTCAGCAGCACCACGCGCTCCACTTCACGCATGATCGGCGGGGTGAACGCCTTCTCACGCAGGTCGTAAAGCTTGTGTGCACGCTCCTTGAGAAAATCGATGACCGTTTGCTGCTCGAGATCCTCAAACGCCTGACCCTCATAGTGCAGTTCATCCGGATTGACCATCCAGCCGAGGTAGTGGTCGCGCAGACCGCGGAGATCCCAGTCGTCGTGCAGGGTGTTCTCCGGCAAGAAGCGCTTGACGTTCGCTTCGATGGCCTGATCGATCATGGACATAATCTGCGGCTTCACGTTGTCGCCGTTCAGCACACGGTCGCGCTGCTCATAGATGATCTCGCGCTGGCGGTTCATCACGTCGTCATACTGCAGAACGTTCTTACGAATGGCAAAGTTTCTGCCCTCGACCTTCTTCTGTGCGTTTTCGATGGTGTTGGAGAGGATAGACGCTTCGATCGGCATGTCCTCGTCCACATTCAGGCGGTCCATAATGGTCTGGATGCGGTCGCCGCCGAACAGACGCATGAGGTCGTCTTCAAGAGAGATGTAGAAGCGGCTCTTACCGGGATCGCCCTGACGGCCCGCACGGCCGCGCAGCTGGTTATCGATACGGCGAGATTCGTGGCGCTCCGTACCGATGATGTACAGGCCGCCGAGCTTGCGAACTTCCTCTGCCTCCGGCGCAATTTCCGCTTTGTATTTTTTGTTGAGCTCCGCAAAGGTCTTGCGGGCATTCAAAATCTCTTCATCGTCCGTGTAGCCGTAGGCGGAAGCCTCGCCGATGAGCTCCTCGGAGAACTGCATGCGGCGCATTTCGGCACGCGCCATGAACTCTGCGTTACCGCCGAGCAGAATATCCGTACCACGGCCGGCCATGTTCGTTGCGATGGTCACGGCGCCCTTACGGCCTGCCTGTGCGACGATTTCGGCTTCTTTTTCATGGTACTTTGCGTTCAGCACTTCGTGCTTGATGCCGCGGCGCTTCAGCATGGCGCTGAGCTGCTCGGATTTTTCAATCGTGATGGTACCGACCAGCACCGGCTGGCCTTTTTCGTGGTGCTCGATGATGTCGTTGATAACGGCATTGAACTTGCCCTTTTCGGTTTTGTAAACAACGTCCGGGCAGTCTTCACGAATCATCGGCTTGTTTGTCGGAATCTCTACAACGTCCAGTTTGTAAATTTCGCTGAACTCGGATTCCTCGGTCATGGCCGTGCCGGTCATGCCGGAGAGCTTGTTGTAAAGGCGGAAGAAATTCTGGAACGTGATGGTTGCAAGCGTTTTGCTTTCGCGCGCGATTTTCACGCCTTCCTTCGCTTCAATGGCCTGGTGCAGACCTTCGTTGTAGCGTCTGCCGTACATCAGACGGCCGGTGAATTCATCAACGATGATAACTTCGCCGTCGCGCACGACGTAATCAATATCGCGCTGCATGATGCCGTTCGCCTTGATCGCCTGATTGATGTGGTGCTGAATGGTGATGTTGTCCGGGTCCGTGAGGTTTTCCAAGCTGAAGAACTGCTCGGCTTTTTTTACGCCGCGCTTGGTGAGCGTTGCGGTCTTCTGCTTTTCGTTGATGATATAATCGTAATCCTCGTAGATCTCGTCATTGTCTTCCTTTTCGTTCGTCTCCGCCACGCGGATGGGGCGCAGGGTCTTTGCGAAGCGGTCGGCGACGTTGTAAAGCTCCGTGGACTGCTCGCCCTGACCGGAAATGATGAGCGGGGTACGCGCCTCATCGATGAGGATGGAGTCCACCTCGTCCACGATGGCGAAGTTATGGCCGCGCTGCACCTTGCGTTCTTTGTACGTGACCATGTTGTCACGCAGGTAGTCAAAGCCGATCTCATTGTTCGTTGCGTATGTGATGTCGCAGGCGTAGGCTTTTTTCTTTTCGTCCGGCTCCATGCCGGGGATGGCAAGGCCTACGGTGAGACCGAGGTAGTTGAACACACGCGCCATCATTTCGCCCTGATATTTTGCAAGGTAATCGTTGACGGTGACGATGTGCACACCTTTGCCGCTTAAAGCGTTGAGGTACGCCGGGAGGGCAGCGGTGAACGTCTTGCCTTCGCCGGTCTTCATCTCGGCGATGCGACCCTGATGCAAAATGATGCCGCCGATAATCTGTACCGGGAACGGCTTGATGGAGAGCACGCGCCACATGGCTTCGCGGCACGTTGCAAACGCTTCGGGCAGGATGTCGTCAAGGGAAGAGCCAAAGGAGAGGCGCTCTTTCAACACGGCGGTCTGGCCCTTCAGCTCCTCATCTGTCATTTTTGTGTATTTGTCATCGAGCGCGAGCACCGCTTGCTTAAGCGGTTCAATACGCTTTAATTCTTTCTTGCTGTAGCTGCCGAACAGCTTTGTGAGTAGGTTCATGGTTCGGGAACACTTTCCTTTCTTTCGCGCGGATTCCCCGCGCGCGGCATATAAATCAGTATAGCATGGAACAGCATAAAAAAGCAAGCGATAGGGGCATATTCATGAAAACTTTATAGGTGATGAAAAAGAAGCGCATTTTAAAACGCAAAAACGGCAGTGCAATTCGAGAAAAACAGCAAAATACAGGATAGCCTTAGCCGAAATGCACAAAAAACTCTTTTTTTCCAAATCATAAACAGCTTATGAACAAAATGTGACTTTTTATTCGGTTTTCTCTTGATTTTCGCAAAATTAGAGGCTATACTATAGGTAACAATTCCTGTTTTTCCGATGTGTGCAAACCATAACTGGTCAAAAAAACGAAGAACAGGAAATTCTTTAATTTATAGGAGAGTGAACATCCTTGGACAAATTCTTCAAAATTTCCGAGCGTGGCTCGAACGTCCGCACAGAGATCATTGCCGGTCTCACGACGTTCTTCGCGATGGCTTACATCGTAGTCACGAACCCGAACCAGATTGTTAGCTTCAACCATCTGGCTCCGGATGCCGACCCGGCCTTCCAGCAGATTTGGAACGCTGTGTATGTCGCATCCATTCTGGCAGCAATCATCGGTACGCTGCTGATGGCTCTGTATGCGAAGATGCCGTTTGCACAGGCTTGCGGCATGGGTCTGAACTCCTTCTTCTTCGTATCCTTCATTCTGCCGGAAATCATCTCCGGCGGCGACGTCATCAAGGGTTACCATGCAGGCCTCGTCATCATTCTGGTTTCCGGTTTTGTCTTCCTGCTGTTCTCTGTCACGGGTCTCCGCGTCAAGGTCGCAAAGGCTCTTCCGGACTGCCTCAAGAAAGCAATCCCGGCCGGTATCGGTCTGTTCATCGCTTTCCTCGGCTTCCAGAATGTCGGCATCATCCAGACTAACCAGTACACGCTCGTTCAGTTCGTCGATATCCACGGCGCACTGAAGGCAGGCGCATTCTTCAACGAAGTTGACGGCGTAAAGCCGTTTGTGCCGGCTCTGCTCGCCTTCCTCGGCCTGCTTATCATCGCGATTCTCGAGAAGCACAACGTCAAGGGCGGCGTGCTCATCAGCATCGCAGGCATTTCCGTTCTGTACTATCTCCTTTCCGGCACGACCCCGACCTTCGACATGAGCCAGATCGGCCAGACCTTTAAGGATTTCGGCTCCATCGGCATCACCGGTGTGTTCCAGGCTGACGCTTGGCAGCGTGCGTTCACAGGCTCTGAGCTCGGCGGCATCTTCTCCGCAATCATGCTCGTCGTTACGTTCTGCCTCGTCGATATGTTCGACACCATCGGCACCCTGTACGGTACCGCTTCTCAGGCAAACATGCTGGATAAGAACGGCGATCCGATCAACGTTAACCAGTGCATGACCAGCGACTCCGTTGCAACGGTTGCGGGCGCTGTTTGCGGTACTTCCACCTGCACCACGTTCGTTGAGTCCGCTGCTGGCGTTGGCGCCGGCGGCAGAACCGGCCTTATGAGCCTTGTTGTTGCAATTTGCTTCGCGGTTTGCCTGTTCCTCAGCCCGGTCGCTTCTCTTGTTCCGACCTGCGCTACGGCTCCGGCACTCATCTATGTCGGCGTTCTGATGATGAAGGGCTTCGCAAAGGTCGATATGTCCGACCTGCGCAGCGCTGTTCCGGCGTTCCTCGCTCTCATCATGATGCCGCTGACCTACTCTATCTCCAACGGTATCGGTATCGGCGCGATCGCTTATGTGCTCATCACGCTCTTCACCGGTAAGTACAAGAAGAACGACATCGGTATCACCATTATCGCTGCGCTCTTCGTCATTAAGTTTGTCTTTGTTACGATGTAATTCGTACATAAAACGAACTTTAGCTTGAGATAACATAAGAGGCGCTCGCTTGTGATTTTTTCACGGCGGGCGCCTTTTTTCGTTTTATTGCGCGGTTTTGTCCTGCTATACTTTGGGCATATCGGACGAGTAAAAGGAGCAGGCGATGAAACAGGCGGATAGTTTGCTTTTAAACGCGTTGAAAGCAGCGATACATAACGAACAAGCGGCGCTCGGTGTGCTGCCGCAGGAAACACAGACGGAGCTTTTGCGCCAGGCGGTGCGTCACGGCGTGCTGCCGCTTGTTCTTGATGCGTGCGGCAATGCACTGAAAGCTGCGCGGCAAATGGCGTTTTGCCAAACGGCAGAGCAGATTTTGAAAACGCAGGTATTTTTACAGCTTTACAGCAAGCTGCGCGAAATGAAATTGCATCCGCTCGTGCTGAAAGGCCCGGTGTGCGCTGCGCTGTATCCGAAGCCGGAGCTGCGGCTGTTTTCGGATGTCGATTTACTGGCGGTTTCGGGTGAATTTGACCGCACACGCAATGCTTTATTGCGGCTCGGCTGCCGCACAGCAGGGGAGAGTGTCGATCCGCTTGAACAGACATTTTACCTGCCCGGCAGTCCGCTCGTTTTAGAACTGCACGGCGCGGCGTTCCCGGAAAACGATGCGTATGGGCACATGAACGCCTTTTTTGCGTATGAAAAGCTGCGCACGGAAACCGTTTTCGTGCAGGGCGAAGAAATTTATACGTTTGGCGCGAACGAGACGTTTTTGTACCTTTTGTGCCACAGCTTAAAGCACTTTCTGCACGGTGGGTGCGGCATCCGCGCGGTGTGTGATTTGCTGTTGTTTGCCGAAAAGCATGAAAAGGAGCTTGACAAACTGTATTTGCGCCGCTGCTGCGAAAAGCTTTCGGCACTCGAATTTTTGACGGCGCTCTTTGAAATCGGCGAGAAATATCTCGGCTTTGAGAAAACGGAAAGCTCAGTGCTGCTTCGCGTGCACCCTGCGCCGGATGAGACTGCGCTTTTGGAGGATATTTTGGCAGGCGGCGTGCACGGTGCGGCAGAAAAAAGCCGCTTGCACAGTGCGAACATGACGCTGCACGCGGCGGCTGTGCAGAATGCAGGAAAACGCGAGTGCTTTTCCGTGCTGCGTGCGGCGTTCCCCTCTGCAAAAGCACTGCATTGCGCGCCGCATAGCTTGCCTGCCGCATGGGGAAGGCGGCTTATACGCTACGGTAAGGAAAACATTCAAAACCGTACGAGCCTTAGAAAAAGTGTCGAGATCGGCAAGCGGCGCGTGGCGCTCCTCAAAACATATCACCTCATAAAATAAGCCGGCGGCTGCGCCCAACTTGGGTACAGCCGCCGGTGCTTTATTTTTGATTAACGGATGCGGAACGTCTTGATCTCATACGGCTTGATGGTGAATTTGAATGTACCGCCTTCGACCGGGACATCCGTGAGCGCATTCTCCTGCAAGTCACACTCCGTAACGGAAGCGATGGGGCGGTTCCAATGCAGTTTTGTCGTTGTGCGGGCGTTTTCACATTCGTACAGACGCACGATCACGCCGTCGCCGTCTTCCGCCTGCTTGACGGTTTCCAAAATGACGTTTTTGGCGTCCACACTCGCGAGAGAGTACGCTTCGCCTGCTGTGCCGCCTGCTATGCCGCCTGCGGTGGCGCGCACAGGTTGATTCAGGAAGTACGCCTGCGCTACGGTCTCCGCGCTGCGCCATGTTTCGGCGTGCGGGTAGAGCGCGTAGGTGAATACGTGCATCTCCTGATCGGCGACAGGGTTCGGCTCTGTGCCGGATTTGATGAGCGTCAGCGCCATTTCGCCGTTGTGCACGGAGTGACCGTATTTGCAGTCGTTTAACAGGCTGATGCCGTAGTGACCCTCGGAAACATCGATCCACTTTTGGCCGCAGCTCTCAAAGCGTGCCTGATCCCAGCTCGTGTTCTGATGTGTTTTGCGCGTGACGTTGCCGAACTGAATCTCAAACGTCGCTTCGTCCGTGTGCACGTCCATCGGGAAGTGGGCTTTCAGGAGGTGCTGGTGCTCTTTCCAGTCGACCGTCGTCTCAAAGTCGATGCGCGGGCACGCGGCGTAGAAGTGAATTTTCTGGCAGATGACCGAACGGCTGACCTTGCGCTCAATCTCGAGTGTCGCGCGCACGGGGCCGCGTTCCGTCCATTCCATGCGCTGCACATCGGTGACGTCCCAGAATTTCTCCGTATAGTAGCAGTCGATGTCCCAGTTGTCGTAGTGCATCGGCTTGTCCTCGTACATGCGCATCAGGTTCGCATATTTGCCGGGCTGCACGGTCTCGCGGTCGTTTTTGCGGTCATAAAGGCGTGTGATGAGCCCGTTTTCATTAAATTCAACCGTGTAGAACGGCGTCGTGATCGCGCTGCCGTCGATGTGCAGCGGGTTTTCAAAGCTGCCTGCTTCGACCGGCGCAAAGCACTTGTAGCCCTTCGGCGGCAAGTCGGGCAGGAACGCCACAGCACCGTTTTCGGTCTGCTGCACGGGATAAGTATTTTTGCCGTCGGAAAGCGCATTTGCGGTGCAATTTTCAAGTACAACGATATCATTACGCGTTTTGCCCGTCGTATTGAACACCGTGATGCCTTCTCCCTGCGACGCAAGCGCTTGCATGCGGTCGACAGAAAGCGCAGAGATCGTCTCCGCCATCGCGTCGTATTCCTTTTTCGTCTGCTCGTAGACCTCGTGAATGGCGGTGCCGGGCAGAATATCGTGGAACTGATTCAAAAGTGTGTTTTTCCACAGGCTGTCGAGCGCTTCCGCGGGGTAGGGGAGCTGCGGTGCTGCCAGTACGCTCAAAAGTTCCAAGTCCATGAGCCCCAGCTCTGTTTTGCGGTTGCCGCGCTTGTTGCGCGCCATGGAGGTGTACGTGCCGCGGTGGTACTCAAAGTAGAGCTCACCCTCCCACGTGGGCAGACGTTTGCTGTCTTTTACGCGCTCGTTCAGCTCGTCAAAATACTGCCGCGCGAAGACCTGCCGCACCTTCGGGATGCCCAAAACGCCTTTTTCCATGCGTTTGCTCGTCTCCAGCATATCGCGGGTCGGGCCGCCGCCACCGTCACCGTAGCCGTAAGCGATGAGAATATCGTTGTTGATGTCTTTGTTTTGGTAGCGCTCCCAGCCGCCCATAATGGCATCCGGGTGCAGCATGCCGTTGTAGGTGGTGAAGAAGTTCTGCACGTTCTGGCCGATGCTGAGCGTGGTGATGAAATGCGTCAGCACTTCGCTGCCGTCAATGCCGCGCCACTCGAATGTATCGGACGGCACTTCGTTGAACTGGTTCCACGAAAGCTTCGTCGTCATGAAGTAATCGATGCCGCTCTTTTTCATGATCTGCGGCAGCGCGCCGGAGTAGCCGAACACATCCGGCAACCACAAAATGCGGTTATCTACGCCGAATTCCTCGCGGAAGAAGCGCTTGCCGTGAATGAACTGGCGCACAAGGCTTTCGCCGCTCGTCAGGTTGCAGTCGGCTTCCAGCCACATGCCGCCCTCCGGCTCCCAACGCTTTTCCTTCACGCGCTCTTTCAGGCGCGCATACAGCTCCGGATAGCGCTCTTTTAAGAAATAATAAAGCTGCGGCTGACTGGACATGAAGTGATAATTCGGGTATTCGTCCATAAGCTTCAAAACCGTTGCAAAGCTGCGCGCGGTCTTTTCACGCGTCTGGGCGACCGTCCACAGCCACGCTACGTCGATGTGCGTGTGGCCGATGCAGCTCGCAATCACGTCGTCGTGTCCCGCAAGGTCGGTGTAGACCGCTTTTTTTAGATATGCGGAAGCCGCGCGCACGGAAGCGTAAAATTCCTCGCTGTATGGCGTGCGCAGGTCGAGCAGGTTTATGCCTTCGTTCAGCGCGTTTTCCAGCAGCATGCGGTTTCGGTCTTCCTTTTCCATGCGCGAAAACGCCTCGACCGGCACTTTCAAGTCATAATACAGTGCTTCAATCTCCGGGTCAATCTCCTGAATTTCCATAAATAGATTGAATTCGTTGTGGATGGTGCCGGTGTACGCTTGCAAGTCGAACACAAGCTTTTCGCCGGCGGTCGCTTTCGGGGAAAGCAGCACGTCGCGGTGGTTCATGTCTATGCCCTGCACGGGCACGTTGTTTACAAACAGCAAAAACTGCGGGTTTTTGCCGTCGTCACCTTCGATCTGCGTGCGCACATTCAGCCACATGGCTTTGCCGTCAAGCGCTTTCGGCACGGTGAATTCCGTGCGGAACCAATAATGCTCGTCCGGGCCGTACCAGTGCATGGTGCGGCTGTCAAACGGCGTCCACGGCGGCGTAGCGGCATCTGCTGCTTCGGGGCAAATATACGTGCCCTTTTTGCAGATAAGGTCGGTCAGCGGAATGCGCTGCACGATGCGCAGACGGTAAAGCTCATCACAAATGCGCTCCACACGTTTAGCGAGATACCTCATAGTTGCAACTCCTTTTCTATAGCGGTTTGGGATTTTGTAAAGACTGGCGCTTTTGACTTGATTTTAGCATAATAAAGTACAGAAAACAAGATAAAATGCACAAATTCTTCCGGCTTTTCACACATTGGAATTGTCTTTACGTACACGTCGCGTCGAAAATGCAGAAAAACAAGTTATTTATGCGCAGAACATAAAAAATAATTGAAAATCAGCGGAAAGTACGATATACTGAATCTATAAATCAGAGCGTATTTTGAGGAAAGCAACGGTGGCTCAGCCCCGAAAATACCCGAAAAACAGCGGTTTTGGAGTGCCGCATTCAAATCACATCACATAGAAAACAGAGGAAAAAATATGCGAAAAAAGGCTTGGATCCTTTTGCTTTTTGCCACGCTTATTGCACTGCTTTGCGCATGCAGCGATACGGCACAGCAACCGGAGACGGAAAAACCGAAAATACGCATCGGCGGCACAACGTATGCGCCGTATTTTTACCGCAATATCGGCGGCAACTATACCGGCATCGACGTGGAGATTGCTGAGGAAGCCTGCGCGCGTATCGGGTATGAGCCGGTCTTCGAGGAACTTAATATCGACAGACGCTTCGAGCTTTTGGACGAAGACTATGTAGACTGCCTTTGGAGCTGCCTGACGATGGAAGACAGAGAAGAGGAGTTCATCTGGGCAGGACCGTATATGTACACACAGCGCGTGGTCGTGGTGCCGACGGACAGCGAGATTGAAACGCTTGAAGACCTTGCCGGAAAGTGCGTGGCGGTGCAGGCCGGCTCTACGAGCGAGGAGATCATTTTAAAAGGGCTGAACCTGAATTTGCCGGAGATTACGGATCTTTCCACATTCAGCACGGTGGGCGAGGTGTTTACTTCGCTGCGCAAGGGCTATGTTGATGCGATCATCGGGCATGAAAGCTCGCTGAGATTATATACCGACGAATACCCGGACAGCTACCGCTACCTCAACATGAGCATGTGCAGCGATGCTGTGGGCGTGGCATTTAAACCGAACGGCGATGCAGTACTGGCGGAAAAGCTGACGCAGGCGCTGCTTGAGATGCGAGAAGACGGCACGACGGCCGCTATTGTGAAAAAATATGGGCTGGATGTCGAAATAAGTGTGAACGGAGGTACCGAGTGATGCCGAAGTTCAAGGGAAAAACAAAATTGAAACTCCATAAGCCGAGCATGGAAACGGTCATGCAGTGGATCATCACGCTTCTTCTCGGCTTTATTGTGCTGCTGCCGGCGTTTGCGGGCGTAACACAGTATGAACAGAACAGGGCGAAAGCGGATGCGGAGGACGTGCTCGCTTTTATGCAGACGAGCTGCCGCAAGTACGACAACTACCGCTTGGCCAATACCACCGAAGCGCTGCAAGATGTTTTGAACAAAGTCAAAACGCTGACGGCGTACCGTTACGAAGAGGAAAATGCGCTTTTAAACGAAAACCGCTTACAGCGCTATGCGAAATTTCAGTATTTGACCGGCATTTTTGTTTTGGATGAAGATTTCTCCGTGCTGGCCCATTACGATAAAAACGGCAAGGATGAAAGTCTGTTGCTCAACCAGATGGTTGGGAACAAAAATGCAGCGGATATTTTGGAATATCCGCAGAAAACCTATGCCGACCAGATCGGTTTAAACGGCAATACGTATAACTACGCCGTTTCCGCACGGCAGGATAAACCGGGCCTCGTTATTTGCTATACGGATGTCACGCGCTTTCAAAACGATAAAAATGAGCTTTCTCTCTCCACCATGCTGGATGCTGAAATGTTCCGGCAGGATGTGACCGTCGTCATCACGGACGGGACGCGCGTTATCAGCACGAATTGCGAGCAGCTGGAGAACATACTTGTGCGGTATTATCCTATTGCCGACGTGCTCGTTGGGGGGGAGCAACTTACACCGGACACATTGCTGCAATTAAAAAACGACAGCGGCACATGGTACGGTATGTTCACCCAGTACAGAGATTATTATTTGTATGCCTTTTTCCCGAGCAGCGTCGTCTACGCAGATCGTCGCGGTTGGATGCTGCTGTTTACGGCAATTTACCTGTTCTGCGGCATGGGGTACCTTGTTTGGCGGCAGTACAGTAAAAAGCGCCGCTTACTGCGTATGGAAAAGGAATACCACCTTGTCAGCGCCATTTCGAGCATCTACCTGTCAAACCTGCTCATTCACCCGCAGGATGATACATGGGAGCCCGTTGTGCAGAGTGAGCGCATGAAAGCAATCACAAACGGTGTTTTAAGCGCAAAAGCCATGCTGGAAAAGCTTAACACCGAGCACGTAGCCGAGGCGTACCGGGAGGAATTCCGCGCGTTTACGGACCTCGATACCGCTCAGCAGCGCTTAGAGGGCAAGGCTTTTGACGGCTTCACAATGGAAGATGTGGAGGGCAAGTGGTACCAGCTGCTTCTTGTGCCGCAGCGCCGCTTTACGCACCGGGAAAAGCCGAGCTCACTCATGCTTTTGTTCCGCGATGTTTCGGAGCAAAAGGAGCGCGATATGGAATATCAGGATAACCTGCGCCGCGCGGCAGAGGAAGCTACCCTTGCAAACGCCGCCAAAACGGATTTTCTGCGCCGCATGAGCCATGACATCCGCACGCCGATCAACGGCATCCGCGGCATGGTGCAGATTGCCGACCGTTTCCCGAACGACGCGAAAAAGCAGGCGGAATGCCGCGCAAAGATTATGCGGTCTTCGGATTTCCTTTTGGAGCTTGTAAACGATGTGCTCGATATGAGCAAGCTGGAATCCGGCGAAATGCAGCTTGAGGAAGTGCCGTTCAATTTGAACGAGCTGCTGCACGATGTGGGTACGCTGCTCTCCACGCAAGCGCAGGCGCGCGGTATTACGTGTACCCTCACAATGGAAGATAAGCGCGAAAAGCATGTCATCGGCAGCCCGCTGCATTTAAGACAGATCTTTCAAAACATCGGCGGCAACGCCATCAAGTATGGCAGAGCCGGCGGCTATGTACATGCTGCGTGCAGCATCGTTTCACAAACGGAGGACACCGTTCGCTACCGTTTTACCTGTGAAGATAACGGCTGCGGCATGAGCGAAGAATTCCAAAAGCATATGTTTGAGCCGTTTTCGCAGGAAAATTCCGGTGCACGCACTACGTATCAGGGTACGGGGCTCGGCCTTTCCATCGTGAAAAAACTCGTCGATGCCATGGGCGGCACCGTCACCGCGGTCAGCGAAAAGGGCGTGGGCACCACATTCATCACAGAGATTCCGCTGAAGCTTGACCCCGCGGCGTTTGATGCCGAAAAGCCGGAGGAAGAGATTGATACCGCCGTATTCCGCGGGCTGCATGTGCTGCTTGTGGAGGATAACGAAGTGAACATGGAGATTGCGGCGTTTCTGCTTGAGGACAGCGGCGCCGAGGTCACAAAAGCATGGAACGGCGCAGAGGGCTTGGAAAAATTCAGCGCCTCGGCCCCGGGCACGTATGACCTTATCTTAATGGACATCATGATGCCCGTGATGAACGGTTTGGAGGCGGCGGAGAAGATCCGCGCGCTCGACCGCCCGGATTCGGAGACCGTGCCGATCTTCGCCATGACGGCAAACGCGTTTTCCGACGACGCCGCCCGCAGCCGCAAAGCCGGTATGAACGAGCACCTCACAAAGCCGCTCGACCTTGAAAAGATCACAAAAGCGGTGCGCAAATATTGTAAGAAAAACAACCGGTAAAAGCCATAAAACGGCGGTGTGCCTGTAAAAGCGGTTGCGCCGCCGTCTTTTTATGAGCTGCGGTGTGCCTGCTCCAATCAAAAGCACCACTGTGCAGAAACTTCACAAAATGATTCTGGAAATAGAATATATTCCTGTGGGAATTTTCTCCATGAGAAGGTTGAAATCATAGTGTTGATATGATAAAATAATAGCGCAAATTTTGCAATTTTGCCGTTTTATGCAGAAAAAGAGAATTTCAGACGCGGCTTTCGCATTTTAAGCATATAAAATCGCTCGATTATGCGAAAAGCAGCATAAATATACGAAATACGAAGCTCGGTTTAGAAAGGGAGGACGTTCCATGGCTTATATGCGACTTGGCGATCTGCTGATCGCGGCTGGTGCCATTACGCAGGAGCAGCTTGAAGAAGCGCTGACCATTCAAAAGCAGACAAAAGAGCGTCTCGGCGATGTTCTGATCGAAAATAATATCATCACGGAGCGGCAGCTCATTGAAGCACTGCAAATGCAGCTCGGTGTCGATTTCATCGATTTAACGGCGATCTCCATTCCGTTGGAGCTCGCCAAATTTGTGCCGCGCGCCATCGCGAAAAAATACAACGTGGTGCCGGTAAAGCTTGTAAAAGACGAGCTCTTTGTCGCCATGAGCGATCCGCTGAACTTCGTTGCGCAGGAAGAGATTAAGGCCGCTTCGCATAAGCGCGTTGTGCCGATGATCTCCACGCGCCGCGCGACCGAGCAGGCCATCGGCACATTGTACGGCAGCGAAGGCACGGCCCGCGCCATTGAAGAAATGAAGCGCGAGGTCGGCACATCCACACCGGATATCGTACCGGTGCAGATGAACCAGACGGATGCCGGCAACGCGTCTGCCGCGCCGACGATCCGCTTTGTAAACTCCGTCATTGAGCGCGCCTTTTTGGAGCGCGCGAGCGACATCCACCTTGAGCCGCAGGAGGGCGAAATGGTGGTGCGCATGCGTATCGACGGCATTTTGAGAAAGATTTTGACCGTGCCCGCGAATTTGCAGAGCAACGTTATTTCCCGCCTGAAAATCATGGGCGGCATGAATATTTCCGAGCGTAAGATCCCGCAGGACGGCCGTGCCATGGTGCAGGTGCGTCACCATGAGATCGACCTGCGTATCTCGTCCATGCCGACGATCTACGGCGAAAAGATTGTTTTGCGTTTGCTCGATAAATCCGGGCATACGATCACGAAGCAGTCCATCGGCCTTGAGGGCACAGACCTGCAAAAGTATGATGCGCTGCTCAAAAACAGCAGCGGCGTGATTTTGATTGTGGGCCCGACCGGTTCCGGTAAATCCACGACGATGTGCGCCATGCTGCAGGAGCTTGCAAATGAGGAAACGAACCTCATGACGCTGGAGGACCCGGTGGAATACAACATTCCGGGCGTTAACCAGTGCCAGATCAACGAAAAGACTGGCATGACGTTTGCGGCAGGACTGCGCGCCATCTTGCGTCAGGACCCGGATGTCATTTCCGTCGGTGAGATTCGCGACGGAGAGACGGGCGCCATTGCCATTCGTGCTGCTATTACGGGCCATTTGGTGCTTTCTACTTTGCATACGAACGACGCCGTTTCCGCCATCGACCGCCTGGTCGATATCGGCGTGGAGCCGTACCTCATTTCCAGCGCGCTGCGCGGCGTCATCTCCCAGCGTCTTGTGCGCAAGGTCTGTCCGCACTGCAAGAAGGCGTATAGGCCGGAGGCGGAGGAGCTTGCCATGCTCGGCCTGCCGGAGGACGCCAACGTGCAGTTCTACCGCGGCGAGGGCTGTCAGGAGTGCTACCACACCGGCTACAAGGGTCGCCGTGCCGTCTTTGAAATCTTCATGCTCAACGGGCGCATTCGCCGCATGGTTACAGAAGGCGCAAAGTACGATGCGCTTTTAAGGGCAGCGGTGGAGACGAACTTTGTCACGATGCGCGAAAATTGCCGTAACCTTGTTTTGCGCGGCGAGATCAGCGCAGCGGAAGCCGCGCGCGCCATCAATTCCACAGCGGATTGACATTCTGCTGAAAATCTGTTGAAAACTTGCTCATAACTTTCGGAAAGGACGCAGTCGCCGCGTTTCGGCGATGGTTTTAATATGCTTGAAATCAGCGAAATCATCGCGCAGGCGCAGCAAAAAGGCGCTTCCGATATTCATATTGTCACCGGCCTGCCGGTGAAATGCCGCATAGACGGCAAGGTGCAGAACCTCACGGAGAAAGTCCTCACGTGGGAAGACTGCGAATACTACGCAAAATGCCTTGCGGGCGACCTTTTCCACGAGATCGAATGCATCGGCGAGCTTGATTTGGCGCGGACGTTTCCGTGCGGAGCGCGAACCAGAATTAACCTGTTCCGCCAGCAGGGGGCGGTCTCGGCGGCGATCCGTATTTTGGCGGATACCATCCCGGAGATCGAGGCGCTGAATTTGCCGCCGGTCGTTTCCGAATTCCCGGAGTACCGCAGCGGCATCATTTTAGTCACGGGTGAAACGGGTTCCGGCAAATCCACGACGTTGGCGGCGATTTTAAACCGCATCAACCATACGCGGCGCAGCCACATCATCACGCTGGAAGACCCGATCGAGTACATCTACGAGCCGGATCAGTGCATCATCAACCAGCGCGAGATCGGCAAAGACACCAGAAGCTACGCAGACGGCCTGCGGTCTATCCTGCGTGAGGACCCGGACGTTATCCTCATCGGCGAGATGCGCGACCTCAATACCATTGAGACCGCATTGACGGCGGCAGAAACGGGCCACTTGGTCTTCGCCACCCTGCACACAAACTCCGCAGCGGATTCCGTTGACCGCATGGTGAACGTGTTCCCGGAGGGGCAGCAGCGTCAGATTCGATTACAGCTTTCCACTACGTTGCGTGCGGTGCTTTCGCAGCAGCTGTTGCCGAAGCGCGCGGGCGGCCGGGCGGCGGCGTGCGAAGTCATGATGGTGAACAGCGCCATCAAAAATTTAATCCGCGAGGGTAAGACCCCGCAGATTGACAGCTTCATTACCATGAACGCGCAGGACGGCAGCATTACGATGGATAATGCCCTGCTGAAAATGGTGCGCGAGGGCACCGTAACGTATGAAACGGCGCTCGGCTACGCCAGAGACCGAGAAGCGTTTTCCAAGGGAAGACGCGGCTAAATTTAGGAAGAAAGCGAGGGAGCGGGCTTGACGACCTACAAATACAAAGGGCTTTCCCCGGACGGCGCAAAGCTTTCCGGTGTCATCAAAGCGTATAACGAGTTCGAAGCGGTCGCGCAGCTGCGCGAGACCTGCTCCGTCATCACCAAAATAGAAGAAGTCAAAGAGACGCAGAGCTGGAACAAACAGATCGGCACGAAGAAAATCAAAGACAAGGAGCTTGCCATCATTTGCTCGCAGTTCGCCATCATTTTGACTTCCGGTCTGCCCATTGTGCGCTGCGTGGAGATGGTTGCGGCGCAGGCGCGCACCAAAGAGCTGCAAAGAATGCTGAAAAAGGTCGCGGAGGACGTCTCCGGCGGTTACAGCCTTGCGCAGAGCTTTGAAAACAACGCTACGGGCTTTCCGACCACGTTTATTGAGACCGTCCGCGCGGGCGAGCAGTCCGGCACACTGGAAGCCTGCTTTGAAAAACTACATAAATACTACGATAAAACCGCTAAAATGAAAGCGAAGATCATCAGCACGCTCACGTATCCGGCAATTGTCGTTTGCGTCGCTGTCATCGTGTTCATCATCATTATGGTGGTAGCCGTGCCGGCGTTTACAAGCGTGTTTCTGGAGCTCGATACCGAGCTGCCGGGCATCACAAAGGCGCTCATCGCAACGTCGGATTTTATCACGAACTACTGGTGGTCGTTTATTTTGATTGTGCTCGCGTTCTTCATCGGCAGGCTTCTGCTGAAAAAGAACGAACAGGGGCGTGCGTTCCTTGCGGAAAACAAGCTGAAGCGCTCACCGCTCAAAAAAATGCACAGCCTGAACGCCGCTTCGCAGTTTGCAAGCACCATGAGCACCATGCTCACGGCGGGCTTGCCGATTACGAAAGCGCTCGAAGTCGCGGCGAATGTGGCGGATAACTACATGTTCGCGGTGTCTATCCGTAAAGTGCGGCAGGGCGTGGAGCAGGGCCGCAGCCTTGCGGACTGCATGAGCGAGATCCCGTATTTTCCAAAGCTGCTCACCGAAATGGTGGGCGTGGGTGAACGCTCCGGCAACATGGAAGAAACGCTCACCGTCATCGGCGATTACTTCGATAACGAGGTCTCGGTGTTCACACAGCGGTTGCTCTCTATGTTAGAGCCGGCCATCACCATTGTTTTGGCGGTCGTCACCGTCATTTTGCTGCTGGCCGTTTACCTGCCGATGTTTACCATGTATGGCAGCATCGTTTAATTTATTTCGCTGTACCCCGTCGGCGATCCAACCCGAACCGGCGGAATACATAAATTTCGATGGTGAACCCCGAAAAGTACGTTTTTGGGGCGAGCAAAATTTCAATGAATTGGAGAATGGTTCCTATGATGAACAAAATGCGTAAGATGAAGAATAAGAAGGGCTTTACGCTCATGGAAATGCTGATTGTTGTTGCAATCATCGCGATCCTCATCGCTATTGCTATCCCGACCTTTGCTTCTTCTCTGAATAAGGCAAGAATCGCAACCGACGAAGCGAATATCCGTGCAGGTTATGCTTCCGTTATGGCAGAAGTTCTTGTTGGTGAGAATGATATTGCTAATGGCACCGCGTATACGCTTCAGGCTGATGGCAGTGTTGCTACAACGACTGACAAGGCATATAAGTGCCAGAGTACTTCTACCGATCCTGTTGTCGTAGGTGGCGTTACTGCGACTGGCACACTTTCCAAGGGAGCAACTGTTACATACACATATAATTCTACTAACGGTAAAGTTACAATTACTATTACCGCTAGCAAGTAATCTCACCTAATCACAAAACAACTCATTTTAAATGAACCGGATCTATTGAGGGGGCCGGGGGTTGCGGCTCCCCTATGATCTGTTCTTTTGATTTTTCACTTTAGGTTTTCATAAAAAGGGGACGTAGTATGCTTTGGGTTTCACCCGCTCTCACGGTTTATATTTGTGTGCTTACGGTGATTCTCGGCGCGTGCATGGGAAGCTTTCTCAACTGCATGGCGTGGCGTATCGTCCACGGCGAATCTGTTTTACACGGGCGCTCGCACTGCGACGTCTGCGGCCACGTGCTCGGCGCGGGAGATTTAATTCCCGTTTTAAGCTACATCATGCACAAAGGCCGCTGCAAATACTGCGGCGCAAAGCTCTCTGCGGGACATGTCTTTGCGGAAGTGTTAACGGCGCTTACGTTTTTGCTGCTCGTGCTAAAATATGATATTTCGCTCCAAGCCCTTGAATACATTTTGCTGGCGTGCCTGCTGCTCGCCGCTGCATTCACGGATTTGGAGGGGTATATGATCCCGGACCGTTTCATCGTGACGGGGATCGTCGTGCGTGTTGTTTTCCTGTTTTTGCAGGGGAACGTGCTCGAAAACCTTATGGATGCGCTGCTCGGCGGCTTCGCCGTTGGCGGCGGTTTACTGCTCATCGTGCTCTTATACGAAAAAGTGCGCCAAAAGGAAGCCATGGGCGGCGGCGATATTAAACTGCTGTTCCTCACCGGCCTGTTTCTCGGTTGGCAGCGGAACATTCTGTGCCTACTCATCGCGTGCGTGCTCGGCATCGTCTTCGCATTTATTTTCCCGGAAAAACGTACCACAGAAGACGGGGCAGAGGAAGAAGACGGAAAGCTTTTTCCGTGGGGGCCGTCCATCTCGGTGGCAGCGATTCTCACGCTCCTTTGCGGCAGCGAGATCATCGGCGTGTATTTGAGCTTGTTTTAACGGAAAGAACAAAAGCTTTACAGCTTGACGGATAGAGATAAAGAAGAAAGCGAGGTGTCTGTACCATGCCCGGACAAATCACGGCATTCGACATTGGTGAGTGCATGGTAAAAGCCGTATGCTTTACAGGCGGCAAACTGAAAAAGGTTATGGCGAAAGAATTGCCGGATAATATGGTCTCCGGCGGCGAAATCGTCTCCATGGACGCCATGGCGGATTTTATCAAGGAAATGGCGAAAGAAAACGGCATCTCCCGCGGTGCGGCGGCGGTCATTCTGCCCAGCACGCTGGTGTTTACCCGCAACGTGACCGTGCCCGCCATGACGGACGGTCAACTGTTGTATAACCTGCCGTTTGAATTTAAAGATTACCTGACGCAGGAAAAGAATAAGTATTATTTCGACTACGCCGTGCAGGATACGGTGAAAGACGAAGAGGGCAATGTGAAAGAATTGCAGCTTTTCGTTTGCGCCACCTTAAAAAGCACCGTGGAAGAATACCGCGCCATGCTGCGCCGTGCGGGCTTCAATTTGAAGGTTGCCATGCCGGAGGAATGCGCCTACGCTGCGCTGACGGAGGATTACATGCAGCGCACAAATGCGCCCGCGGGCAGCGATTACTGCTTTGTAGACCTCGGCCACAACGGCATCCGTATGCACATTCTGCAGGACGGCAATTTCACCACGAAGCGCTCCGTCGACCTCGGCCTGCGCGACCTTGAGCAGACGATTTCCGATGTGCGCGGCGTGGATATTCACATGGCACACGCACACATTTTGTCCGATTACAACGACGTGCTTTCCGAAGACGTGAGCGCCGAGCTTTTCAACCGCATGGCAATCGAAATCATGAAGGCCGTCAACTTCTATAATTACAATAACCGCGAGCGCTCGCTCCGGAGAATTTATCTTTGCGGCGGCGGTGTGGCGGTAGATCAGATTCGCGCGGCCATCTGCCGTGTGACGGATCTGGACGTACATAACGCCGAGGAGCTGCTTCCTCAGCACGACGCATTGGAAGCGGCGTGGCTTTACATCAAAGCGATCGGCTGCGCGCTGCAAAAGTAAGGAGGCGTTGGAATGAAGCTTGAACTCGGCATGGGGAACGGCGCCAAAAAGCCCGTAAAATACCCCACCAAAAGAACCGTCAACCTTGCAAAGCGCGAGTCGCACTCCCAGAGCGTCATGACGCTTTCTATCGGCACGGCGGTCATTATCGTGCTTGTGGTGCTCGTCGTGAAATTCGGCGTACTTGACCAGCTTGCGCGTCAAAGTGCCGCAGAAAGTGCTTACAACACCGTGCATGCCCAGTATACCGAAATGCAGAGCGCCGTAGAGAAATACCCCGAGGTCGAAGAAGAGTACCGCACCTATTCCAGAAAATGGATGCAGCAGGAGGATTCCGGCGCGTTCGTTTCTGTGGACAGACAGGAAGTGCTCGACCTCATGGAGAACTATCTGCAGCCCTACGGCACTATAAAGGCCGTCACCATTTCGGACGACGTGATGATTGTTTCTATGTCCGGCATGAATCTGCAGGAGATTTCCGCCATGTTTGAGATTTTACAGCAGCAGCCCATTGTAAAGGCTGCTGACCTTACAATCGCTTCTACCGAAAAAACGGCAGGCGAAGACCTCGATTTCTCCGTGACGATCACATTACAGCCGTCTGACACGGCGGAAGGGGAGGCCACAGCATGAAAAGAGCCTTTACAACGCGCGAAAAAGTGATGCTGCTCGTCCTCACCGTGCTGCTCATCGTCATCGCATATTTTAAGCTCATCTTGGAGCCCATCAACAATTCCATCGACGAGTATCAGTCCGAAACGGCCGCGGAGCAGGACGAGATTTTGCAGAATACCGAGCTTTTGACGCGTATGAACCAGATGCAGAAGGAGCTCGAGGAAATTTATGCTGCGGGCGACCCCACGCCCATCCCGAATTATGACAATTCCGGCAAGTTGCTCGTTGAGCTGAACAGCATTCTTTCGGCTTCCGTCGATTATTCGCTGGATTTCGGTCAGGTTTCGGCATTGAACGATGGCTACATCATGTGCCGCCCCATCAACATGACCTTTACAACGAACACCTACGCCGAAACGCGCGCCATCATTGATGCGCTGCACAACAGCGATTTTACAAACCAAATATCGGACATCAGCGTGCAGTTTGAAAATTCCGACAGCTCCGGCAATGTGCAGGTAAACCTGTATATTACGTATTTTGAACTTCAAAAATAGCTGGTGCAACACAGGCCGGAAGCTGTTTTTTGCTTGCCGGTTTTCTGTGTTTAAAAAGACTTATACCGTTTTATGGTTTCCATATTTTTCTCAGGAGCAAAACGCATGAATTTTTCACGGGATACGAAGAATTTGAAAAATAGAAGAAAGGGGAAAGCCGGCTTTACCATGTCCGAGCTTTTGATTGTTGTGGCCATCGTCATCGTGCTGCTTGCCGTGGCGGTTCTCTCGCTTGTGACGATTCAAAAGAATCTGCGCCAAAAGGAACTCGACAGTAAAGCGGAAATCCTTTACATTGCCGCGCAGAATCGCATGTCCGAGCTGCGCGCCGGCGGCTACGAAAGCCTTTATCAGTACGACGAAAACAAGGATAACGGCGTTGCAAAGGTTGGTCTCATTCCGCTGGATGCTCCCGAAGAAGATGAGGAAGACGCCATCACAAAAGACACGCTCTGCTACGTCGTTTCCGCAGACCGCGTGGCGGTCGGCAAGGCGGCAGCTTCCGTTCTGCCGGAATCTTCCGTAGATGCCGAGCTTTGGAACAACCACTGGGTTATAGAGTACGACCCCGAAAGCGGCAGTGTGTACGGCGCGTTTTACAGCGAAGAGGAGATCACAAGCGGCGATGCCTCCACTACGCTACCCACATACTTAAACCGTATGCGTGTGCGTCAGACCCGCCTGCACAACGGCGCGAAGATCGGCTACTACGGCGGCGCGCGTGTGATCTCCGGCACAACCGACACTCTAAAGCCGGACATCTCCATCGATAACCGCGAGAAGCTGACGGCAACGTTCTACTGCAACAACCCCTATGCCGATGAGCTGACGTTTAATATCAAGGTTTCGGACGGCCGAAACGAATATGTAAGGGTCGTAAAATACAGCGAGCTTCGCCAGCTGAACAGCAAAACTTGGTACTATACGTGGGTTATGGATAGCTTGGAAAGCGAAAAGACGCGCTTCTATAATCAGACCGACCATAAGCTTGCGTGCGGCACAGACATCACCGTTACGCTTTCCGTAGAAAGCCAAAACGCCAATGTGGACGGCAAAAGCTACACCCGCAAAACGAACAGTCTGTTCCGCTATGCCGAGGGCACCCCGGCGGGCACGGCACTCATCGCCTACGGCCGCCATTTGCAGAATTTGGACGAGGCCTCCCATGTTTCCGATACGATTACCCGCGCCGTGCAGGTCAGCGACCTTTCCTTTGCGGATGATACTGCCGACAACGAAGACTGGTATTCCTTTTACGGCGACACCTTTACGCCCATCACAAATAAGAATCTCAAAAGCTATGACGGCTATTCCGAGGTCGATAACGTAAAGCTGTATTCTTCCATTTCAAACCTGCACATCAAAAAAGCTGCGCAAAACGGAGATGCAGGTCTGTTCAGTACATTTAACGGTGAGATCAAAAACGTGACGCTTACCGGCATGAAGATTGATAATGTAGGCCAGAACGTCGGTGCGCTCATCGGTTCTGTTTCCGATACCGTGAAAATCACAAATACCCGTGTATACCTCAGCTCCAAAAAAGGCGACCTCGCAGATATCGAAACGGTCGATTCCCCGGAAAAAGTGCAGCCGTGGCTCGAGGGTAAAGTCGTCGGCGGACTTATCGGCATGGTGACAAAAACGGGCAGCGTATCCGTTACGGACAGCTCCGCGTCTACGGTCATTCGTGCAGACGGCGCAGCAGGCGGCCTCATCGGTGCCGTGTATCATGCGGCAACGATAACCGATTCCTATGCGGATTGCTATTTGACGGCAGCCAGAACGGGCGGCCTTATCGCAAAGGCAGAGGGCGGGTCTGAAGTAACCGCAACGGGAACCTCTATCACCTTAAAGGATTTCTATGCAGCGGGTTACCAAACGGCGACCGTCGATGCTTTCGGCTTAGTAGGCGGCTCCAATGTGATCGCCACAGGCGGTTATTCTGCGTGTGTTTACAATGTTGAAGAAAACGCAAAGGTCCATTCCACGGTGAATACAATGGGCAGTGCCTCAAACGTATATTATCTGACAGACGGCGGTCTTTCCGGAGACGGCACAAGCAAGTGGGAAAACGCCGATCAAACCAAGCCGAAAACCTATAAAGAACTCAGTGAATCGGGCTTTGCAAAAGGAATCTCCGAGGCGTTCACGTCGTCCTCCGGCGCGGCTACGTTCCCGTACAATTTGATGGATCAGGGTCTTACGTATTACACGTATCCGCGCCTTGAAAAGCTGAACCACTACGGCGACTGGCAGGCGGAGTTTGAGTCCGGCGCACTCGTCTATTATGAGCGCTACGCAGACGATACCTACGGCTTCTACGGCGCAAACCTTTCCACACTGAAAACCGGTAAGCTCGTCGTCGGCGACGGCTATGCGCTGGCGTATATCGACCAGAAAAAAGCGACCGATACACCGCCGACCGTGATATACGCGGAGAGTAAAGACGCGAATTTCGCGTTTAATGGTGAAATCCAAACGACGGATGACGCGACAAATACGAAGTATTACCTCTATCCGCTCTCAAAAGAGGTCGTCAACAGCAATTATATCGACGAAGCAGAGCCGGATACGTTCTACCAGAAAATCACGGTGGAAGACACCGTGAATAATACGGAGACGGAATATTACTACAATCCGCATTTCGCAAAAACGGTGACGGTCAACGAAAATAAGCCGAAGGCGCCGGAAACGGTCGGCATCCGCTCCGCCCGCCAGCTGTATGCGTTGAGCCTTTACTACCCGCAGTATGCGGATGCCGTAAAGGACAGTGTGTTCCGTCAGGAACTCAACATCGATTACAACAGTTACAACTGGACGGAATATGACGTTGTGTCTGCCAATATCAACACACAGGAGCCGATTGGTACGGGTGCCAAACCGTTTACGGCTGTGTATAACGGCGGCTGCAACACGATCAAGGGTGTTTCCTTTAAAGCAAATTCCCTTTACATCGGCATGTTCGGGTATACATCGCCCGCTGCCGCGGTGCGCAATGTGTTCCTTGTCGGCAACGGCAGTAACACGGTGGCTTATGTCAATGCACAGGGCGGTAATTCGGCTTCCGGCAGTGCGTCGCGCGTCAGCATGGGCGTGCTTGTCGGTTATAACCGCGGCACGGTTTCAAACTGCACGGTTTCCGGCTATACCATGGAGTATTACGGTTACAGCGCCAGCACGGCTTCGCTCGGCGGCTTTGTCGGCAGCAACTACGGCACCGTCCGCAACAGCGCTTCGGACTGCCCGTCCATTCGCTTTGCAAATACGAACTCTAACACCTATGCGGGCGGCTTTGCGGGCGTGAATCACGCCTCTATTTCGGATTCCTACGCGCTTGGCAGCATTCAGGTGCGCGGCGCGAGAAACAGCACCGTGTGGGTCGCGGGCTTTGCGGCGAACAACGCCAGCGGCATGATTCGCCGCAGCTACAGCGCCACGGCGCTGACAGCTTCCGGCGATGCGGAGTCCTACGGCTTTGCGCATACCGGCGGTTCGGCATACCAGTGCTATTATCTGGACGGCGGCACGTATTCGTACAAAGGCACGCTCTATGCCTACAACACCTCCAAGAACGAATTCAAGGATAATGCGGCGGGCGATCCCCTTACGGGCAGCGAGCTGCAAAACAAAACAATCAGCAATTTCAAAACAGCGGCGCAGTCCTATAATCACGAGAAAACATCCGGCGATACGTATCTCTACCCGGCGGTCGTGCGCGACGCGGCGGGGCAGACCGTGCATTACGGCGATTGGCCCGTGCAGAAGGACATCGGTACGCTCGGTGTGTTCTACTGGGAATATGAAGACGGCGGCAGCAACAGCGGCTACCACTTCAGCTACGTGGGCACAAGCCAGGGCAATGAAATTTCCAGCGCAAACAACGACATCTTAAAGGGCGATTCTCTCTGCGAAGAGCACGACGACGGCGGCGTTGTAACGCATTACGGCTACGGCTATTTCTATGCGAACAGCAATAATTTGAAGACAGATATTGGTTTATATCAGCACTTCAATAATGACTTTATGAGGAATGCGGTTAATTCCGATGCCGGCGAAGCGCTCGGTAAGCAGATGCCCGGCTATACGTTTATCGCCTATGAGACCGGCGAAAATAAGATGTACCTGACCGGCGACAACGCAAACGGTACATGGTGGCTGGATTACGGCAGCGGAACGGATGTTACTGAATACACCTACACCGTCAACCCGTTCTTTGCAAACTCCATGAGCCTCGATAGCTCCAAGGTGACGGGCAAACAGCAGGAAAACACCGGCGATGCCAAACCCGGCACCACCACCGACAACGCTTACGAAATCCGTTCCGTCTCGCAGTTACAGTTTATCAACTGGAACTTCGGAAAGCACAATACAAGCACCTCCATCCTGTCCCAGAATAGTGGGGATTGGTATACGTTTAAGGATAAATACACGTATCAGGTTTACGGCGATTCTCACAGGGTATCGGGAAGCGGCAAAGAGCTGTATTGGAATCAAACACACGATTTGAATGCTTCCTCGGAATACCGTACACTTGGTAAGACCAATAACTTCACGCCTATCGGAAGCATGTATGATAATGCAGGCCATACAGCAAACGCTGATCCGACAATGTCATATTTTGCTTCTCATTATGACGGACAGGCATATACGATCAAAAACGTTGAAATTCACAGCAATGCGGAATGTGTTGGTATTTTTGGCATTACAGTCGGTGCAACGGTTAAAAATGTGGTCGTATACTCGGATGAAGGCAATGTAATCGAAGCCACAAAAGATGGTGTGAGCTGGTATTGCGTTGGCGGTCTTGTCGGCTTTGCGGCCGGCAGAGACAATCCCGCAAGTGTATTTACAAACTGCACGGTTTCCGGCTATACCATTCAGGATAACCATGCAAACACCCCGGGTTGGGGCGGCGGCAGTGTCGGCGGTCTTGTCGGTATGACAAACATGGATATTACAAACTGCTCCGCTGTAACAGATATTATTATCAATATCGGCTATAATGGCGGTTATCAAAATCTGCGCGTCGGCGGTATTGCCGGTGTTTCCCGCGGTACGGTAAGTTACTGCTATGCCGGCGGTTCTATGACCAGTATATCTCTCGGTAAGCACCAAGGCTATAGCAGCGGCGCAAGCATTTGGATGGGTGGCCTTGTGGGCGGCATCGTTATGCGTAACAGCGGTGGTTTAAAGACGATTGTCGGCAATGTTGACAAAGTGCTTACGGTAAGTAACTGTTATAGTTACATGCAGATGCCTGCTTCCGGGAGTAAGATTGTTAAAAGCTCGCAGTCTATTGCTTCTAACGGTGAAATGCAGGAAGCTTTCGCGACGGTTTCCAATGGTAAAGATCATGCCGTCATTCAAAATTGCTACGTGTTAGAAAGCAGTGCAGTGAATACCGATGATTATAATACCTACAAAAACGAGAGCGATTGGTCGGTTTGGAAGAACTTCAATGTAAACAACAATGTCAGTTGGTACGATCGCCGCATAGAAGTTACAGGTCAATCCGCCAGCCCGTACATTTCTTATGAACAAATGCAAAACGGTACGTTGCTTAGTTACCTGAATAAGAACAGCGGCACAACGCGAATTAATTTCTCCACCGTTACCATCACCGAGCAGGGGCAGAATATCGACGGCAAGTATAGCTTCCCGGGCAACGATACGGCGCTGCAGGGGCTCAACTATCCGTTCCCGACGGTTCTGACACAGACCGATATCTTCGGAAGCACAGTCAACGTGCATTACGGCCGCTGGCCGCGCATCGGTCTCTTGTGGGAAGAAAATTCCCAGAAGCTCGACTTGCTTGCCGATATCAAAACGAAAGCGGAAGACAGCACTTTGAATGATGATGAAGACGGCAAGGCGCTTTTGCAGACACATTTGCTTATCGCCAGCAGCGACGTAAATACGAACGCAAAGCCGGAAATCAAGCTGTACGACGAAGACAGAAACGAGCTCACAAACGATAAGGCCGCAGCAACAGTCAGCCGCATTGTGTATAATGATGCGAATAAATGCTACGATGTCACATTCATCGGGCAGAACGTCGGCACGGTCGTCGCAGAGGCGAAGCTCGGCAATTACATCGCGCGCCTTACAATCGAAGTTACGGCATCGCTCAAGCTGGAGGCTTCTTCTACGAACATTTCGGTTTATTCCGGCGACACCGATACGATTACGCTGACCGTAAAGGACGCAAACGACAAGCAGCTGCTTGCCGAGACCGAAAAGACGCTCAGATGGGAGATTGCTGTCGATAACAACGGCGTGCAGCAGGATGTCATCGAGTGCAGTAAGGACGATATCAAGCTGAACGCAGACGGCACGTTCTCCTTGCCGCTTACCGGCTTTGCCGCGGGCGAAGCCACGGTGAGCATCACGTGTACATATCCGTACGGCGCGGCAACTGCCGCGGAGCCCGCAAAAGAGGTCACGGCTACGCTGTATATCAGCGCTACAACAAAGCCAAGTGATGTGCTTGGCCTGACAAACGGCAGCGTCTATAACCAGATTTCTCTGCCGCACACGCCGAAAAAATCCACGACCTCCTACACCGGCACGACCGTTGAATACCCGGAAAACGGCCCCGTCATGAAGGGAAGTGCGCTGTTCCTCTACGCGACGGACGAGTATACCAAATTGGACGGCTTTACGGTCGATCAAATCAAGATCACCGCAGGGGAAACCACCTACACCGTGGGTGAAGACGGCATCACAACGGATGAAAATCGCACCTACAAAGTGACGGTAAACGACCAGTGGACAACCGAAGAAAACGACGCGAAGTTCCGGTACCGCGCCGTAACGGTGGAATCCGCAGCAGCGGGCGAGATCACCCTAAAGATCGTCCTCAAAAACAGCGACGTGACCTACAACCTCACCACTCCATACACCATTGCATCGAATACGTATACGGTGAAGTTCCTTGACACAAAGGACAATATTCTTCTCACCAAAACAGTCGATTACGGCAAAAAGCCGGAGCTGACCGAGGAGGATAAGGCTAAATTGAAAGCCGATGCCGAGTTGGGCTACACCTGCACATGGGCGCTTTCTGAAATCTACAAAGATACTGAAATTCACCCGACCAAGACCCCGAACACTTACACCATCAAGTTTGAAGCCAACGGCGGCTCGGGTACGATGAGCGAAGTTACGTATGTCTATGACCAAATCAAGGGAACAGACACCCTTCCGAAGAATACGTTCACAAAGGAAGCTTCCACCTTTAAGGGCTGGGCGGTAGAGGCTACGGGCGAGTTTAAGTATACGAACATGGATTCTATTGAAAACATCGTAAAATCTATGGCAATAGAAAACAAAACCGAACTCACTCTCTACGCCGTTTGGGAAGATACCGCAGCAGGCGGCGAGACCGTTGAACCGTAAATCAACAAAAAGGCAGGTGCCGAAAATGCAGGCGATCCGCAGAAAACTGAATAGCCAAAGGGGCGCTTCCATGCTGATGGCGCTGCTGCTTATGCTGGTCGGCATCATGGTGAGTGCGGTCATCATCTCCGCCGCCACCAGCGCCGCCGTAAATAAACGCTCGGAAAAAGAACAGCAGCAGGCCTACCTCGCGGTCAGCTCTGCCGCCGAGCTCGTGCGCGACGATTTCCAAAGCCTTATGGGCCGGTATAAAGATGTTACGACCACGGTGACGCAGGCGGATGGAACGACCACTACGACGAATGATACGATAAAGGCCACATGTGCGGTGGGAGATATGATCAATGACATCGGCGCACGGTTTATAGGTGTGAACACGACGTCCACTTATGCAAAGACCTACACGTTCTCCGTAGACGGTTATGAAGATGTATCGGCAGAAATCCTTGTATCAGTCGACACCGGCAGTGACGGAAGCAGCAAGGTGTATAACCTCACTGCAACATTCACAAACGGTGTGGATTCCGAACACCCCTGCCGCATGGTGTTGACTATGGAGGGCAAATTGTCGGAGGAAAGAACCTCCGGCGATACGGGCTCGGGCTCCACGCAGGTCGTCACCCGAACACTCGAATGGAATAAGGCAAAGCTGCAAAAGGGGGTAACGGGTTGAAAAAGCTGCGTTCACAAAAAGCGGAAACACTGGTGGAAACGCTCATGGCCATCTTGGTCGTGGTGCTCGTTATGCTTTTTCTCTCCACCGCAGTTTCCACGGCCTCCAAGGTAAATGCCAAGGTGCGCAAAACCGATGTGGCTTTAACGTATAAGAATGCCACCAAGGGAGGCGAACCCAAAACGCTGACCATTAAGGATAACAACAGTGCCACAAAAGTCATCCATGTTCAAGTCGATGAATACACAAGCAAAAACGGCTACACGTATTACAGGGAAAGCAAAGAGCAGGGGGCGGGAACTTGAAGCTGAAAGATAAAAAAGGCTTAACGCTCGTGGAAATGCTCTGCACAGTCGCCATTTTGGTGCTTGTCAGCATGGTGATGGTGTTGGGTGTGCAGCTCGGCGTGCGCTCCTACGCAAAATCCGTTTCATATTCGGAAGCGCAGGTGCTGTGCTCCACGCTTACGACCACCATCAGCGATGAGCTGCGCTATTCCGGCACACTGAAAGTAGACGGCAGCGGCAACGTTACGGGCTTTTTCAGCCAGCAGTTCGGCAGCGGCGATTATACCGCGTTTACCACTACGCCGGAAGGGCATGTGCAGCTTGGCGGCAAGGACATTTTGCCCGCAAAGGCGTACCCCTACGGGATTAAAGCCAAGGTAGAAAGCTTAACGTATGACGATGCTTCCTCCCTTTTCAAAGTGAAGTTGAGCGTAAAAGACAGCGAAAATAAAAACACGCTGGCCGAGACCACCTTTGAAGTGGAAAAGCTCAATGTGACGACCGAAGATACCGCAGAGGGCCGCGCCCGTGCAGAAGACATCCGCAATACAGAAAACTGAGAAACACCGCGCCAAACGGAATGTTCCGCAGGCGCGGTGTTTTTGCAATAAAGAAATTGTATACGCTTTGTTTTTAAAAAAGTATGATTTCATGCGGTTTTTCTTGCACGTAAAAAGCAAATATGGTAAAATGGAAATACATTATATTTAAAAAGTGTTCTTTGTTGTGCGGAATAGATAGAATTGCTGCTTTTTATCCACTTTTTGACGAATTTGCAGAAAATATAGCGAATTCTGTCTTTGGCAAGGAATTCTATCTGTCAAAATGAAAGTGCTTTCCGATTAAAAATAAATTGTGAGACGAAACAGAAAGCGCTGCAAGGAGAAATCTATGCGTTTAAAGGAAAAAATACTCATCGCGGACGATTCGGAAATGAACCAAATGCTCCTTGAGGAAATACTCAGCGATAAATACGAATATGTCATGGCAAAAGACGGTACAGAAGCCATCGATATCCTCGAAAAAAACGATGATATAGACCTCGTGATGCTCGACATCAACATGCCGAAAATGGATGGTTTCGGCGTGCTGGAGATCATGAACCTGCGGCATTGGATCAGCGAGGTGCCGGTTATCATCATCTCGTCCGAAAGCGATGCGGATTTCATCCGCCGCGGCTATGACCTCGGCGCTTCGGATTATATCGGCAGACCGTTCGATCTGACGGTCGTCCGCCGCCGTGTCGAAAATACGCTCATGCTGTATGTTCGCCAAAAGCGCCTTGTGCGCCTTGTGGAGGAGCAGGTCTACGAGCGTGAAAAGACGAACAACACGATGATCAATATCTTGAGCCATGTTATCGAATACCGCAACAACGAAAGCGGTCAGCATATTCTGCATGTGCGCATGATGACGGACATTCTCCTGCGCCGCTTGATTGAGATCACGGATAAATACCCGCTGACAGAAACGGATATCTCTATGATCGCTTCGATTTCCGCACTGCACGACATCGGTAAGATCAGCGTTCCGAAAGCGATTTTAAATAAGCCCGGTAAACTCGACCCCGAAGAGTGGGAGATTATGAAGAATCACGCCGCCATCGGTGACTCGATGCTGTGTGACCTCGGTACGCAGCAATCCGAAACGCTGATGAATCTGGCGCATGAGATCTGCCGCTGGCACCACGAGCGTTGGGACGGCCGCGGCTACCCGGACGGCCTCAAGGGCGATGAAATTCCGATTTCCGCGCAGGTTGTCGCCATGGCAGACGTGTACGACGCGCTTACAAGCGAACGCTGCTACAAAAAGTCGTTCGACCACGCGACCGCTATTAAAATGATCACAAACGGCGAATGCGGCGCCTTCAATCCGCTTTTGATACAGTGCCTTTTGGACGTGCAGGATCAGCTTTTCGAGAACATGCACACAGACCCCAGCCGATTCGATTACCGTCAGGAAGCAAAGCGCCTTTCCGACGAAATGCTCGAGCAAAAAGAGCTTATGCCTGATAACCGTGCGCACGGCCTGCTCATCTTCGAGCAGAAAAAGACGGAATTCTTCGCAGAGCAGTGCGGCGGCATCCAGTTTGAATTTGACCACTGGACAAATACCGTACATCTCAAAGATTGGAATGCGCCGGTCGATCAACGAGAAAAATCCATGTATCTGACGGAATGGAACGACGTTTCGCTGCTTTCCGAAAAGGATTGGGTCACTCTGCGTGAAAAGCTGAAAGCAACAACGCCGAAAAGACCGGAAGTGAAAATGATTGTGCAGATCCCCGTTAACGGGGAATATCGCTGGCAGCGCCTTACGGTAATATCGCTTTGGACGACGAAGTTCAAAAATTATGCCGGCGTGCTCGGACGCTTTGAAGATATTCAGGATGAAATGGTACGGCGCGGAGAAGAAGCATTCGAAAAATGCACGGAAGACAACATAGCGCATCTCTTGAATGACTTGAGCCGTGTGTTTGAAGTGGTGCGTCTTGTTAATCCGAAAACGAACGAGGTCATTGAGCTGGATGAAGGCGGCAAAGTCGTCGCTACGCCGATGCACTGCTATGAAATTTGGGGCAGAAGCGAGCCATGCGAAAATTGTGTTTCTTCCCGCTCTCTGGAAGGAAAAGAGTGGGTCACCAAGCTTGAAATGCGTGACAGGCAAATGTACTTCGTGCTTTCTAAACATATCAACGTCAACGGACATACCTGCACATTGGAGATTGCTTCGCATGAAGATGAAGCGGAAGTTGCAAGATGTGGCAGCGACAAAGATGCACCGACGCGTTCTTCGTTTATGAACTTCTACCGCGATACCTTGACCGGAACGTACACGAGGCTGTATCTTGAGAGTTTCCAGTCCAATTTGGAAAGCGCAGATGCCGTGGCAATCGTGGATGTTGACCTCTTTAAGCAGATTAACGATACATACGGTCACCCCGTGGGCGATGAAGCGCTGAAAACCATTGCGAATACAATCCAATCCGGCATCCGCGGCAGCGATACGCTCATCCGCTACGGTGGGGACGAGTTCCTCCTCATCTTCTCCAAGATCGGCGAAGAGGTTTTCTATGAGCGTTTAAAGCAGCTCAGACGCGCCGTGCAGGAGACAAAATTGCCGGATTACCCCGAGGTGAAACTTGATGTCAGCCTTGGCGGCGTATACCGCGTACACCCGCTCTCCGAAGCCATTCGGCAGGCAGACCTGCGCATGTACGAAAATAAAGCGAAACACGCGAACGCAAATAACGAGGCATGCAGATAGGAATTGCAGAAAGGTGACAGAATATGGAGCTTGAAGAATTGTATCAGAAAATCGGCGGCGACCTCAAAACCGTGATGCAGCGCATCCCGAGTGAGGCAATGATCGGCAAATTCGTGCGCAAATACGCAGACGACCCGACCTATAACCGGCTTACAGCAGCTGTGGAAGCCAAAAACTGGAAAGATGTTTTCATTGCGGCGCACACCTTAAAGGGCGTGGCACAGAACCTCGGCTTCGACCGCCTGCAAAAATCGGCATCCGCTTTAACGGAGGCCGTGCGCGGCGCCGTTCCGCTGACGGACGAATCGCTTTTTGAAGAGGTCTGCAAAGATCAGAAGAAGATCGTGGAGGCCATCGAAAAGCTCGATTGATATGACTTAACAGATATGCCGGTTCTATGGACCGGCTTTATTTGTGTTCAGTTCCCTGTGTAATGCGGCGGAACGGTTTGGGGGAGAATAGGTCGCGCGCTGCGGCGTTTCCGCACTCGTCAAAATGGCGCGTGCCGGTGCCGTTCTGCGCGAGCGCAACTACGTGGTGCCGGAAGACGTGCAGAGCGTGTTTTTCGATGTCTGCGCACACCGTCTTATTCTGCGCCCGCAGGCACAGGTGGACGGCATAACGGCGCGTGATATTCTGGCTGAGATTTTGCAGCAGATCAAGCCCGGTACGGAAAGGTAAGCGAATATGTGGAAAAACAGACTGGCCTATGGGCTTGTCCTATTGACGGCAGCAGTGCTGCTGTTCTTATACAGTAAGTCGTTTTTGCTGACGGTGCTGATCGTTTTATTGCTGCTCATGGTTATTAACGGTATGCTCATTTTACATGATGCGCACAGCATTCGCGTTTCTATGCGTGTCCGCCCCGGTGGGCAGCAAGGCAAGGACGTTAACCTGAACATCACCGTAAATTCCGATAAAAAGCTGCTCACCGCGGGTCAATACACCGCGTCCTTAAAACCGCTTGAGGGTCGCATCGGCACTACCGCCATCAGTGCGGTGTCCGGCGGCAAATTGCAGCATATTGCGGTGGGCGGCGGCTGCGAAGTGGTAGAACTGCCTGCCGAGCGAATCGAAGATGAAGTTTACCGCATTTTGTGCTGAGAGAGGGACGCGCATGAAACATCCGCAGACCGTTACGGTCTACCCGGAAAAAAACGAAAGCAAAGCAGCGTATCTGATGTGGCGCTCCCTGCGCGCGGCCCTGCTTACGGCGGGCGCGCTCATAGCGCTCATGATTATCTGGAATGTTGATTTAAAGGGTCTTTTTGCCTTGCCGCTCGGCGGTGCCGTCACGGTGCTTCTGGGCTGCATCGCAGGGGATTATCTCGGTGCGAAAAAGCCCCTGCCGTCGGCTTTCGTCATTTTGCGGAGATTTCGACGAATTGATTGTGAAAATAGATGGTTTTGCAAAAAAAGTAGACAAATTTTTGATGATGTAGTATATTGGCGTTAAACGGGAGAGCAAGTCGATCTTTTGCACAAAAACAAATAAACGGCTGAATTTTCATGTTGTCACATGATGAGTTCAGACAACAAAAAGGAGATTTTGAAATGAAGAAAGAGCAAAACCGGTATTCCCTTCACCTCATCCGTCAAAACGTTCCGCAGTTTATTTTGCTCGTTATTTTTTCCGTGCTGCTGGGCGTTTCCGTCATCGCGGTGTCTGTTTTGATGAAAATGTTCCTCGACATCGCCACAAATGCAAGCGCCATGCCGCTCATCACATGTCTTATCATCGCGGTCGGCGTTTTGCTCGTGCTCGGCATCTCGCAGGTCGTTACGTCCGTTTTGCAGGGCAAGCTTTCCTGCCGCATGGAGCTTTCTCTGCGCAGCGCCATGGTGGAGCACCTATACCGCACAGACCTTAGGACGTTCGACAACGGCGCGGCGGATAACTACTTCACGCGCATGACAAAAGACGCGGAGACCCTCTCGAATTTCTACTCCAAAACGCTCATCCCAAGCATCTTTTTCGAGAGCTTCACGTTCGTCGTCAGCTTTATTTTGATGTTCCTCCTCGAGTGGAAACTCGCGGTCGTCATGATCGTCATTGTGCCGATCCTCATTTTCACCATGATCCGTATTTCCCCAAAGCTCGAGATGAACAGTATTCAGATCATGCAGAACGAAGACAAAAACCGCAATATCTTACAGGAGTTTTTGAGCCAGTACATGCTGTTTAAGTCCTACGGCGTGCTCGGCTGGGTGCAGAAGCGCGTGGGGGATACATACGCGCAAAAGCAGAAGTACGTCGGCAAACTCAGCGTTTTGCAGGGCGCCATCGGGTTCCTCAATAACTTCCTCGGCGTCGGCATGTTCATCATCGCGCTCGGCATGGGCTCATTTCTCGTCGTGCGCGGCGAAACCACCGTCGGCACGCTCATCGCCGTTGTGAACCTCGTCAGCTTCTTCTACGGCCCGTTCCTGCACATTTCGGGCTGGATGGCCGAGGTCAACGAAGTGAAGATCTCCACAAACCGCATCGGGGAAATCCTCTCCATGCCCACCGAAAATAGCACACAAACCGCAAAGCCCGCTGTCCAAAATGCAGGCAGCGCAGCGCTCACCGCCAAAGACCTCTCCTTTGCGTATGACGAAGAAAAAGTCATCCTGTCCCACGCCGAAACGCAGGTGCACACGGGCGAGATCGTCGCGCTTACCGGCGAAAACGGCAGCGGCAAAAGCACGCTCACAAAGCTGCTCATCGGCTTTTATACGCCCACGGGCGGCGAAGTCGAGCTCAAAATCGGCAATAAAACCGTGCACGGCGCGGAGATTCGGAATTATTTAAGCTACGATTCCGGCTTCGTCTCCGTTTTCGCGGGCACGCTCAAAGAGAATATCTGCATGGATCAGCCGTTTGACGAGAAAAAGTTCCGCAAGGCTGTCGAACTCGCCAACCTCACGGAGTTCGTAAACGAAAAAACAGCGGAGTACGAGATCGAGCCGGAGGGCAAAAATCTCTCCAGCGGTCAGCGCCGCAAGGTCGCTTTGGCGCGCATTTTCTACGATGACCGCCCGGTCTTCGTGCTCGATGAGCCCACCGCGAACCTCGATAAAACCTCCGCAGAGGGCATGTTTGAAGCCCTGAAGCAGGTCTGCAAAGATAAGATCTGCATCATCGTCACGCACGACGCGTTCATCTCCGAGAAGTGCGACCGCGTGCTGCATTTGAATAACAAAAAGGTCATAGGATGACCGCAATACGATTTGCATAATAAGGCGATATGAACTCTGCCACTCGCAACGAGCGGTGGGTGTGGCTTAGCTCCGGGCAATTCCGCCCTTGCGGCAAGGCTCGTCGTAGAGAACGCCTGCGCCGAGTGGCTTATAAATCTTGAGCATTGCTGATGGGCCATTTTTAACAAAATTTATCTTTTTTACAAAAAATCAAAATTTTTTCAAAAACCTAATTGACAACCGAAAAAATGTGTGCTACAATGCACTAAACCGTTGAGGAAGAGTGAGTACGCTTTAGGCAAATTTTCTCACAGAGAGTCGTGGATGGTGGGATCACGGCGGAAAGATAAAGCGGAATGGACTTCTGAGGGCGAACAGAAAAGGATTTCCCGAGTATGTGAGACGGAGTGTGGCTCTCCGTAAACAAAGGTCTGCGTATGATGGTACGCGTAAGAGGGTGTGTGTTTCACATACCAAGCCGGGTGGCACCGCAGGAATTTTGATCCTGTCCCAGCAAGTGATTGCAGGGACAGGATTTTTTGTTTTTCAGGGAGGTTATTTCATGTTTGTTTACACAAAACGATGGCGCAGCCGCGCTGCATCTGAAATTTTGAACCCGCATTTGAACGCATTAAAACAAACCTGAAAGGATCGATAAATTTATGAAACTCAGAAACGTATTTGCCATGATCACCGCTGCCGCTATGACCCTCAGCCTCGCCGCTTGCAGCGGTCAGAGCACAGCTTCTTCCACGTCCTCCGCGTCAAGCGACTCTTCTTCGTCCGCCGCTTCCGAAAGCAGTGTGTCGAGTGAAAAGAGCACCGCAAGCGAAGAATCTTCCGGCGCATCGTACACCATCGGCATCTGCAACTACGTCGATGACGCTTCCTTAAACCAGATCGTTGAGAACATCAATGCACGTCTCGCCGAGATTGAAAGCGAGCAGGGCATCACAATCAACGTGAAGTACGACAACTGTAACGCCGACGCGAACGTCATGAATCAGATCATCGCAAACTTTACAGCCGATAACGTAGATCTCATGGTCGGTGTCGCGACCCCGGTCGCCATGGCGATGCAGTCTGCAACCGAAGACAGCAAAACGCCTGTCGTGTTCGCCGCCGTGTCCGACCCGGTCGGCGCGGGTCTTGTCGCTTCCCTTGAAGAGCCGGGCAGCAACGTGACGGGCTCCTCCGATAACCTCGATACCAACTCCGTCATGAACCTTATCTTCGCCCAGAACCCCGGTGCCAAGAAGATCGGCCTTTTGTACGACGTAGGACAGGATTCCTCCACCGCCGCCATCGAGCACGCAAAGGCGTACCTCGACGACAAAGGTGTTGAATATGTAGAGCGCACCGCAACGACCGCCGAAGAAGTCGCGCTCGCCGCACAGGCTCTCGTTTCCGACGGTGTAGACGCCGTGTTCACCCCGACCGATAACACCATCATGAAGGCAGAGCTCGCTATTTACGAGACCTTTGCCGACGCAGGCATCCCGCACTACACCGGCGCCGATTCCTTCGCCCTCAACGGCGCGTTCCTCGGCTACGGCGTCGATTACGCAAACCTCGGCCGTGAGACCGCAGATATGATCGCTTCCATCCTCACCGAAGGCAAAGACCCGGCGACCACCCCGGTCATCACGTTCGACAACGGCACCGCAACGGTCAACACCGAAATCTGCGAAAAGCTCGGCCTCAACTTCGATACCGTCTCCGAAGCTTTTGCCCCGTACTGCACGAGAGTGGAGGAGATCACGACCGCAGAGAGCTTCAGCGATCTCGAGTCTTAATTTAAATCTCTCAAAAGCTTATCCTACCCCATAAGCTTTCAAACACTTCATACTACTATACTTCATCAATACCTTACTTACCCATAAGAATGCAATCACCGCTGCCATGCACCCGGTTTTCGGGCGCGTGGCTTCGGCATATCACCACAAATCTGCAAAACGAGGAGTTTTTGTATGTCTTTCGATTCAATCCTGACCCTTGGGCAGACAGCGCTGGAGCTCGGTCTCATCAGCTCGCTGACTGTTTTGGCACTGTTTTTGAGCTATTCCATGCTGAACGTATGCGACCTTTCCACAGACGGTTGCTTCACGCTCGGCGCGGTCGTCGGCGCGTCCGTCGCGCTTTCCGGGCATCCGTTTCTGGCAATCCCCGCCGCTATGGCGATCGGCATGGTCTCCGGCTTCGTCACGGCGCTTTTGCAGACGAAAATGGGCATTGATAGTCTGCTTGCCGGCATCATCGTTAATACCGCGCTTTATTCCGTCAACATCGGCATCATGAACGGCGCGTCGCTTCTGAACCTCAATAATTCCGATACGGTCTTCACCAAAATGCGTTCGGTGCTCGAAAACACACCGCTTGCGGGGCAATATAAGCTTATCGTCATTATCATCGCGGTTGTACTCGTGGCGGTCGTTTTGGGACTTTTCCTCCGCACACGCCTCGGCCTTGCCATTCGTGCGACGGGCAATAACCCGGACATGGTTCGCTCCTCGTCCATCAACCCGGTTAAAACGACCATCATCGGCCTGTGCATTTCCAATGCGTTTACGGCGCTTTCAGGCTGCTTGCTCGCGCAGTCGCAAAAGTCTGTCAGCATCGATATCGGCACCGGCATGGTTACGGTTGCGCTGGCATCGCTCCTCATCGGCGGCGCGTTCTTCGGCAAGGGCAAAATTCCGCTGCGTATCTTCGGCATGGTCGTCGGTGCGTTCGTGTTCCGCCTTGTGTATACCATCGCGCTGCGATTCAACCTGCCCGCGTTCATGCTCAAGTTCGTCTCGTCCGTTATTGTCATTCTGGCAATCTCCGGGCCGTACCTCAAAAAACAGCTTCCGTATCTGAAGCGCCGTTTCGGAAAGGAGCGCACCCATGCTTAAACTCACGCATATCTCGAAGACCTTTAACCCCGGCACGGTCAACGCCAAAAAGGCGATCGAAGACCTCAGCTTCCACGCCGCAAAGGGCGATTTCATCACCGTCATCGGCGCAAACGGCGCGGGCAAATCCACGCTCTTCAACGCTATTTCCGGCAGCTTTTTCACGGACAGCGGCAAGATCGAGCTTGACGGCAAGGACATCACGTTCATGCCGGAGTATAAGCGTGCCCGCAGCATCGGCCGCCTGTTTCAGGACCCCATGCGCGGCAGCGCACCGGGCATGACCATCGAAGAAAACCTCGCGCTCGCAGCGGGGCACGGCGGTTGGCTCAGCTCTATCTCCCGCAAGGACAGACAGGCGTTTCGCGAACGCCTCTCCCTGCTCGGTATGGGGCTCGAAGACCGCATGACCCAGCCCGTGGGTTTGCTTTCCGGCGGCCAACGTCAGGCGCTCACGCTTATGATGGCCACATATAACCCGCCGAAGCTCCTTCTGCTCGACGAGCACACCGCCGCGCTTGACCCCGCCACCGCCGAAAAGGTGCTCGAGATCACGAAAAACACTGTGGAGAAAAACCACCTCACATGCATGATGATTACGCACAATATGCAGTCCGCACTGGAGCTCGGCAACCGCACCATCATGATGAACGCCGGTAAGATCATTCTGGACGTCACCGGCGAAGAGCGTGCCCACATGACTGTTGCCGACCTCCTCGACCGCTTCAAGCAAGCCGCCGGCAAAGCCCTCGATAATGACCGTATGCTTTTGAGCGAAGCAGAGTAAAATTTGAAATCGAAAGACAGCAAAAAGCAGATGCCCCGAATCCACATCGGGTGCATCTGCTTTTTCTGTTCCAAAACGGCGGGGATATCCGCCGTCGTTCCTTTACGGATGGTGATGCTTTTTTAATACGATTTCCCAAATCTTTATATGTAAAGCGTTATTTTTCCTCGTTTTCCGGCGCAATCTCCGCTTCAATCTTATCCAAGCGGCGGTTGATCTTCTTTTGGTTTTCCAGAACAAGGTCAAGCTTTTTATGCAGATCATCGATGATGAGCTCGCTTTTTAAGTTGATCTTATAGTCATTCTCTGCACGCTGACGGTCTTTCGCTTCTTGGCGGTTCTGGCTCATCATGATGAGCGGCGCTTGCACGGCAGCGATGCACGAAAGTACAAGGTTTAACAGAATAAACGGGTATTCGTCAAATGCTCTCGAACCCAAAACGAGGTTTATGACCATCCAAATGACCATGACGGCGATAAAACTGAAAATAAACGCCCAACTGCCCGCAAAGCGCGCCACTGCGTCCGCGGCACGCTGCCCAAACGTCATGTGCTCGTCCTTGTCTGCGTTTTTTGTGACTTCCGTTGCAATCAGCTGATGAATCAGTTCCTCATCCGTGAATTCCTCGTCCGTCACATGTAAAAGCTCGCTGATAATTTGGTTGCGTTTCGCGCCTTTTTTCATAGTAAACTTACCTCTTGTCCCAAGATTCTTCGCCGCATTTCGGCGTTATCTCCAGTCTATTACAAAACCGCGTGCGTTGTCAACCGCAAGGTGTAAAAATAGTGAAAAAACGCATATTCGCGGTTTTGCCTTGCGAATATGCGTTTTGAAATTCAATAAGCTTTAGTGCGTCAGCACTTGCCGCACGGCTTTCTGCCAGCTATTGTAGCGTGCTTCGCGCTCGGTATTATCCATCTTCGGTGTGAAGTAGCTGCGGTGCGTGTTCGCAAAGATCGTCTCCGGGTCATAGAGGTCGGGCTTCACGCCGATATATTTGCACGCTTCATTCTGTATGACTCGTGCTTTCGTCGTTTTCAGCGAAAAAATGGGACTAAAACGTCCGATAGGGATATTGCAAAACCAAACAAGCGGACTTTTGCAGCTCATTTTATATAAGCGTCACGGCAAGGTGGTAGGGGATACCCTGTTTTTCGAGCGGCTTACGCAAGGTGTCACCGAAGAAGCCCACGCGCACAGGTCTCATTTCTAAAAAAGCGCCTGCTTTTACACACGGCTCTTGACAAGCGAAAGAAGCAGGCGTACAATAAGCTTGTAAGTTTGTTTCGACTAACCCAAAAACAAAGTCGTTAGGGTGCAAAAACGATGAAACAAAAGGAGTACGTAGAACCGAAACGGTAATGAGCAGCCTTTATGGGGCTTCCCGTGCCGCACGCTTTGTTGTCTGTCCTCGTGTACCGTACAGAGCGGAAAACAGAGAATACCTGTGGCGCGTCTAATTGTTCCTATAAGCGCAATGTAAACCGCTGTATTCCAATGCTGCGGAAAGAGAAAGTTATATCGAAAGTCTAAATGGAGTGATTTCGTCTTTTTGGTTCGAAAATTGCCAAAATGTTTCTTTTGAGCTGTATATACATCGTATACGCGTCTGTACTGAAACCGCAAGAGCCGGCATGAAACCTGTGGTTGTTTAAACTAACCGATTCTGTTTTAACAAATTGTCCAAAATGGTACGACTAACTTGCAGTTTGGTTTTTACAAATAATAGAAAATTGTGTTTTTTGTGTGAAAACTGTTGAAGTTAGGTAAAAATCGTGCTATTCTTTTGCCAGAACAAATAAGGTGGTGAATGAATATGAAAATGCATAAGCATTTTGCGAGGCTTACCGTTTTGTTCTTTGTGCTGACTCTCATCAGTGGACACATGAAAAAATAATTTTATGAGCCGTATGGTTAAAATGCGGCCCGCAATACAGGAGGTATTTTTATGAATTGGGCAAAAATCGGTCTTTTCGCAGCAGGTGTTCTGTTTGGTACCGCCGGCATCAAGGTGCTCGGCAGCAAGGACGCTAAAAAGGTCTACACCGAGACCACTGCAGCTGCTCTGCGTGCCAAGGAGTGCGTCATGACAACGGTCACGACCATCAAGGAGAACGCAAACGACATCCTGACCGACGCTAAGGAAATCAACGAGCAGCGCGCTACCGATGCTGCCGCAGAGGTCATCGAAGATGCAGCTTGCGCATGCACGGAAGAAACTGCTTCCGCGGAAGAATCCACCGAAGCCTGATCGCGGGTCTATCCCGGGTCTGAATTACCGGAGAGCCGCCGAAAGCGGCTCTCTTTTTTCGTTCATCTGCTCTGTTTTTCGGAGCTTCCAATATATTGTTGCATAGAAGGATAAAGTTATGAAGTGTAAAATTCTGCATGAGGCGCGCGGGCACATGCGTGTACATCTCGTCTGCGGCCGCATGACGCTGAAAGAAGCCGATGTTTTAGAGTATTACCTGCGCGCCGTGGACGGCGTAAAGGAAGTTAAGGTCTACGACCGCACACAGGACGCCGTCATCGTCTATCAAAACGACCGCACATCCCTTATTCGTGCGCTCGCGACATTCTCGTTCGCAAAAGCCGAAAGCATGGAGCTTGTGCCGGATCACACCGCCCGCGCATTGAACCGCGAGTTTGAAGACAAGCTCGTCTTCACGGTGCTGCGCCGCGCCATGGCTAAAATGTTTTTCCCGGCGCCCATTCGCATGATGCTTGCCATCATCCGCTCCGCAAAGTACATCAAAGAGGGCGTTAAGGCGCTGCTGCACGGTCATCTCTCCGTTGCTGTGCTTGATGCCACGGCTGTCACCGTTTCTCTTGTGCGCGGCGATTTCGATACGGCAAGCTCCGTTATGTTCATGCTGCGCCTCGGCGAGATTCTCGAGGAGTGGACGCACAAAAAGTCTGTTGCCGACCTCGCGGGCGCCATGTCCCTCAATGTCGATAAGGTCTGGCTCAAGACGAACGGCACCGAGGTGCTCATGCCAATCGGCGACATTCAGGCGGGCGACCGCATCGTTGTGCGCACGGGCAATATGATTCCGCTCGACGGTAAGGTCGTCGAGGGTGAAGCCTTGGTCAATCAAGCCTCTATGACCGGCGAATCTCTGCCGGTGCAGAAGTCCGTCGGCAGCTACGTGTATGCCGGCACCGTCGCCGAAGAGGGCGAGTGCGTCATCTGCGTCGAAAAAGCCATGGGCGGCGGTCGTTATGACCGTATCGTCCGCATGATCGAAGAGTCCGAAAAATTGAAATCCACCGCAGAAGACAAGGCTTCCCGCCTTGCCGATAAGCTTGTGCCGTACACGCTTGGCGGCACGGCGCTGACCTATCTGCTCACGCGCAACGTCACAAAGATGCTCGCCGTGCTGATGGTCGATTTCTCCTGCGCGTTAAAGCTCTCCATGCCGATCGCGGTGCTGTCTGCGATGCGCGAGAGCAGTGCACACCATATTTCCGTCAAGGGCGGCCGCTTCATGGAGGCCGTTGCAAACGCCGATACCATTGTGTTCGATAAAACCGGCACGCTGACGTACGCAACACCGCGTGTCGCCATGATCGAAACGTTCGGCGACCGTGAGGAAAGCGAAATGTTGCGCCTTGCCGCCTGCCTTGAGGAGCATTACCCGCACTCCATGGCAAACGCTGTCGTGGCCGAAGCCAAGGACCGCGGCCTCTCCCACGAAGAGTACCATTCTCGCGTGGAATACGTCGTCGCGCACGGCATTTCCAGCACTGTGGAGGGCAAAAAGGTCATCATCGGCAGCGCGCACTTCGTTTTTGAAGACGAGGGCTGCGTAATCCCGGAGGGCGAAGAAGCGAAGTTCAACGCACTTCCGGCCGAGTATTCGCACCTTTATCTGTGCATTTCCGGTGTGCTCGCAGCCGTCATCTGTATCTCCGACCCGCTGCGTAAGGAAGCAAAGGACGCCATCCGTGCTCTGCACGCTTGCGGCATCAAGAAGGTTGTCATGATGACCGGCGATAACCACAAGACCGCCGAAGCCGTTGCAGCAGAGGTCGGCGTGGACGAGTTCTACGCCGAAGTGCTGCCGGAGGATAAGGCGAACTTCATCCGCCGCGAAAAAGAAATGGGCCGCACCGTTATCATGGTCGGCGACGGCGTGAACGATTCTCCGGCGCTGTCCGAAGCAAGCGTCGGCGTTGCCATCAATACCGGCGCCGCCATTGCCAGAGAGATCGCGGACATCACCGTTGCGGCAGGCGATCTCTATGAGCTCGTCACCCTGCGTCAGCTCAGCACTGCGCTCATGGCGCGCATCCACCGCAACTACCGTTTCATCGTCGGCTTCAACCTCATGCTTATCCTGCTCGGCGTAGGCGGAATCATTCAGCCGACTACCTCCGCACTCCTGCACAATATGTCCACACTCGGCATCAGCCTCAAAAGCATGACAGATCTTCTGCCGGAAAAAGCAGAGGAAGAGTAAGAAAAGAAACTTCCCGTAACGGTGGTCAAAAGTTTTCGCCAGCCTTTTTCAAAAGACTGCGGGTACTTAGGGCAGCGCCCTAAGTTGCTTTCATCAGAAAGCGAAATCTCTTTGCCTACATAAAATTAGGAAGGTTGATTTGAATGTCCGGGGGACATTTAAATCGTAGGGAACCCAGTTGCATGGGTTCCTGCAAGGGCGGTCAATGACCGCCCTTTTTTACATCCAAACCCGCGCTTTGCCGCATCGCTCCGCGGCGCCCTTTCACGCTTTATTACACAATGGGTAAAAGGGTACAAAAAGAAATTTAAAATAAAGCGCATTTACTACTCGACAAGACGCCAACTTCGGTGTATACTGGTAGGGTGCTTGCGGCAGGAACCGCAAAAACGAACACAATATCTTGTGGTTACGCATAAATATTCAATATAAAGAAAATTATGGAAACTGATTATGAAAACCAAAGGGGCTGGAGATATGCAGCTCCCGCGGGCGGTATGAAGGAGCGGTAAGAAACATGAAGATCATTAAGAGAAACGGCTCGGAAGCAGTGTTCGATATCACTAAGATTATCGTCGCTGTCTCCAAGGCAAATAAAGAGATCGACGAGCGTCAGAGACTTACGAACGAGCAAATTCGCACAATTGCTGCAAATGTCGAAGGAGCGTGCGTCGCCATGGGGCGTGCAGCGTCCGTGGAAGAAATACAGGACCTCGTAGAAAAGCAGATCATGGGGCAGGGTGCGTTCGATGTCGCTAAGGAGTATATCTGTTACCGCTATACGCGTTCGCTTGCGCGCCGCGCCAATACCACTGATAACCAGATTCTCAGCCTTATCGAGTGCAATAACGAGGAAGTCAAGCAGGAAAACGCGAATAAAAATCCAACCGTAAACAGCGTCCAGCGCGATTACATGGCCGGCGAGGTCTCCAAAGACATCGCGCGCCGCATTTTGCTTCCGCGCGAAATCGTCGAAGCACACGAGCAGGGCATCATCCATTTCCATGATATGGACTATTTCGCGCAGCACATGCACAACTGCGACCTCGTAAACCTCGAAGACATGCTGCAAAACGGCACAGTCATCACCGGCACGCTCATTGAAAAGCCGCACAGCTTCTCCACCGCCTGCAACATCGCCACGCAAATCGTCGCGCAGGTTGCAAGTAACCAGTACGGCGGTCAGAGCATCAGCCTCGCGCACCTTGCGCCGTTCGTGCAGATCTCCCGCGAGAAAATCCGCCGTGAGGTCGAAGTCGAGATCGGCGAGCTTGGCGTTTCCCCGGATGAGGCCCAAATCTCCAAAATGGTGGAGCGCCGTCTGCGTGAAGAGATCAAGCGCGGCGTGCAGACCATCCAGTATCAGGTCGTGACTTTGATGACGACGAACGGTCAGGCGCCGTTCATCACCGTGTTTATGTATCTGAACGAGGCGAAAAACGAGCGCGAAAAGCGCGACCTCGCCATGATTATCGAGGAAGTGCTGCTCCAGCGCTATGAGGGCGTCAAAAACGAAAAGGGCGTGTGGGTTACTCCGGCATTTCCGAAGCTCATTTATGTTTTGCAGGAGGATAACATTACCCCCGGCAGCGAATACTATTACCTCACCGAGCTTGCCGCAAAGTGCACCGCAAAGCGCATGGTGCCGGACTACATCTCCGAAAAGAAGATGAAAGAGCTCAAAGAAGGCAACTGCTTCCCGGTCATGGGTTGCCGCAGCGCGTTAAGCCCGTGGAAGGATGAAAACGGCAACTATAAGTTCTACGGCCGCTTCAATCAGGGCGTCGTCACACTGAATCTTGTCGATGTTGCGCTCAGCTCCGGCGGCGATATGGAAAAATTCTGGAAGGTCTTCGATGAGCGCCTCGACCTGTGCTACCGCGCACTCATGTGCCGCCACAACCGCTTGAAGGGCACATTGTCCGACGCCGCGCCAATCCTCTGGCAGTACGGCGCAATCTCCCGCCTCAAAAAAGGCGAGCCCATCGATGCGCTTCTCTACGGCGGCTATTCCACCATTTCGCTCGGCTATGCCGGTCTGTGCGAGTGCGTGCGCTACATGACGGGTAAATCCCACACGGACCCAAGCGCAACGCCGTTTGCGCTCGCTGTCATGAAGTACATGAACGCTGCGTGCGAAAAATGGAAGGCAGAGACCACCATCGGCTTCGGTCTGTACGGCACGCCGCTTGAAAGCACCACGTACAAGTTCGCAAAGTGCCTCCAGCGCCGCTTCGGCATCATCCCGGGCGTCACGGATAAGCCGTATATCACAAACAGCTACCACGTCCACGTCACCGAGCATATTGACGCGTTTGAAAAGCTCCGCTTCGAGTCGCAGTTCCAGGCGCTTTCCACCGGCGGTGCCATCAGCTACGTCGAGGTTCCGAACATGCAGAATAACCTCGAAGCCGTCCTGCAGATCATCCGCTATATCTACGATAACATCATGTACGCCGAGCTTAACACCAAGAGCGATTATTGCCAGAAGTGCGGCTACGACGGTGAGATTCAGATCGTCGAGGATGACGGCAAGCTCGTCTGGGAGTGCCCGAACTGCGGCAACCGCGACCAGGATACCATGAACGTCGCCCGCCGCACCTGCGGCTACATCGGCACCCAGTTCTGGAACCAGGGCCGTACCGCCGAGATCAAAGAGCGCGTGCTGCACTTGTAATTAAGTCAAAATCAAGAATAAACAGTACCGCACAGGGCAGGCGCTTTGTGCGGTATTTCATGAATAGAGGAAACCATCATGAATTACGGTGAGATCAAAAAAACCGACATCGCAAACGGCATCGGCGTGCGCGTCACGCTGTTCGTCTCCGGCTGCACGCGCCACTGCAAAAACTGCTTCAACGCCGAAACGTGGGATTTCAACTACGGCAAGCTGTTTACAAAAGAAACGGAAGACGAGGTGCTCGCAGCCCTTGCACCCGGTTTCATCAACGGTTTAACTTTGCTCGGCGGCGAGCCCATGGAGCCGCAGAATCAACGCGCTTTGGTGCCGTTTCTGCATCGTGTTCGCAAGCTATACCCCGAAAAGGACATCTGGTGCTATTCCGGTTCCACCTTGGAGACCGATATGCTGAAAGACGGCGGCCGCAACCGCTGCGAGGTCACGGACGAATTCCTGTCCCTGCTCGACGTGCTCGTCGACGGCGCATTCGTCGATGAACTCAAAGACATTTCCCTGCGCTTTCGCGGCTCGTCGAACCAGCGCATCATCGACATGAACAAGACCCGCGAAACAGGGAAAGTTACCCTCTGGAACGCGAAACCGTAAAAAGTAACCGAAAACGCCGCTCGACTGCTGTGTTTCAAACAGTGCCGAGCGGCATTTTTTATTTTTCCACACGCGCACTAACGCAGGAATTCAAAATAAGTTAGAAATCGCTAACTTTTTCTCTTGACATTTTATATTGTCGAGGTATATAATCAAGATACCCCCAAAGGGTATATGAGAGTCTTCTCTCACAAGAACTATTTTCACAAAAGGAAGCGGTTTAAATGCGTACGTATATTTTGAATGCGACCGGCACGGACATCAGCCCTGCTACGATCATCATCTGTGTGGTGATTGCGGCTATTTGTATTTTTGCGGTCATCAGCTATCGCAAAAAATTGAAGAACGGCTGCTGTGGCGGTGGCGGCGATGAAGTGAAGCACATCAAGCCGCAGGATACGAACGTGAACGACTACGACCACGTTTACCGCATGGACATCGAGGGCATGCACTGCAAAAACTGCGCCATGCGCATTGAAAACGCGTTCAACGAGCAGCCGGACTGCATGGCAAAGGTCGACCTCGCCGGCAAATTCGCTCGAATCTACACAAAGAAGCCCGTCGAAGAAGTCGTTTTGAAGCAGACCGTCTGGCACGCCGGCTACGAGCCGAAAACCGTCACCGTCGAAAAATAAGACGGAATTGAAATTCAAAGAAAAGCGTGGTATACTCTAAGAAATCCGTGAATTTATAAAGAAAGTGATGATAGAGTATGAAAAAAATCGCCAGCTTTTCCGTCAATCATGATAAGCTCAAAAAAGGCATGTACGTTTCCCGCATAGACGGCGACGTTGTAACCTACGACCTGCGCATGAAGGTGCCGAACGCCGGAGATTACCTCTCAAACGGCGCGCTCCACACGTTCGAGCATCTTTTCGCCACGTATGCGCGCAACTCCGCGTTGTCCGATTCCGTCATCTACGTCGGCCCCATGGGCTGCCGCACGGGCTTCTATTTCCTCCTGCGCGACAACGTGAGCCGCCTAGATGCCCTGCATCTCGTGCAGGAATCCTTCGCGTTCATCCGCGATTTTGAGGGAGAGATCCCAGGCAGCCGCCGCGAAGAGTGCGGCAACTACAAAGAGCACGACCTCAAGGGCGCCAAAGAGACTGCCGTCGATATGCTCGAGGTCCTCAAAAACTGGACGCCGGAGAAAATGGAATACGAAGCGTAAGTCAAGCTAAGATTAACACCCAAAGCACCGTTTTGAGCCAAAAGCCAAGCGGTGCTTTTTACTTTAAATGCAGGTCAAAAATCCGGGCAGAATATTTTTGAAAAAAAGCTAAAATAAGAGTTGACAATATACCCTATGTGGGTATATAATCAAGATACCCCAATAGGGTATATAAAGCGAAATCGGGAAGGAGAATTCCGTTGGAACATACAGAAGAAAAAGAGCTGCACGCTTGCTGCAAAAGCAATGCAACCGATACGGAAGCGTGCACAGACTGCACCGAAGAAAAAACCGAAGAGAAGTGCTGCGGCTGTCATAAAACAAAGCACCGCTCCGATGAGGAGTACAAAAAACTCATCCACAGATTAAACCGCATCGAAGGGCAGATCCGCGGCATTCGCGGCATGGTGGAGAAAAGCGCCTACTGCCCGGACATCCTCGTGCAGGTCGCGGCAGCCAACGCGGCGCTCAACGCATTTACGAAAGAGCTGCTCGCAAACCACATCAAGACTTGTGTAGCGGACGACATCCGTGCAGGAAACAACGAAGTCATCGATGAGCTTGTCACCACGCTGCAAAAGCTGATGCGATAAACATTCATCGTATTTCGTACTTTATGAAAGGAAGGGAAGAAAGTGGAACAGTATAACGTCACGGGTATGAGCTGCGCAGCGTGCAGCACCCGTGTGGAAAAAGCGGTCAGCAAAGTGCCGGGCGTTACGTCCTGCTCGGTCAGCCTGCTCACGAACTCCATGGGCGTTGAGGGCACGGCTTCGCCGGAAAGTATCATCAAGGCTGTGGAAGATGCCGGTTACGGCGCGTCCCAAAAAGGCGCGGCGCAGAGCGGTGCAGCCTCAAACGCCGCCGCGGAAGATGCCCTGAAGGACCGCGAAACTCCAAAACTCAAAAAGCGCCTCATCGCGTCCGTCGGCTTTTTGGCTGTCCTCATGTACATCTCCATGGGGCACATGATGTGGGGCTGGCCGCTGCCGAATTTTCTCAAAGACAACCACGTCGCGATGGGTCTCATCCAGTTGCTCCTCACCGTCATCATCATGGTCATCAACCAGAAGTTCTTCATCAGCGGCTTTAAAGGGCTCATCCACCGCGCACCGAATATGGATACCCTCGTGGCGCTCGGCTCGGGCGCGTCGTTTCTGTACAGCACCTACGCGCTGTTCGCCATGACGGATGCCCAGATGCGCGGCGATATGACCGCTGTCATGGGCTACATGCACGAGTTCTACTTCGAGTCTGCCGCCATGATCTTAACGCTCATCACGGTCGGTAAAATGCTGGAAGCGCGCTCCAAAGGCCGCACGACCGATGCCTTAAAAAGCCTTATGAACCTCGCGCCGAAAACCGCCGTGCTCGTGCGGGACGGCCAAGAGGTCACCGTGCCTGTTTCCGAGGTTCGCCGCGGCGATGTGTTTGTCGTGCGTCCCGGTGAGAATATCCCCGTAGACGGCATCGTCTTGGAAGGCGCCAGCGCCGTCAATGAATCCGCCCTCACCGGCGAGAGCATTCCGGTCGATAAGGCCGTGGGCGATGCTGTTTCCGCCGCGACCGTGAACCAGTCCGGCTTCCTGCGCTGCGAAGCAACGCGCGTCGGAGAAGATACCACGCTTTCCCAGATTATCCGCATGGTCAGCGATGCCGCTGCCACGAAAGCGCCGATTGCGAAGATCGCCGATAAGGTTTCCGGCGTGTTCGTCCCGACCGTCATCTGCATCGCCGTTGTTACGTTCATCGTCTGGATGCTCGTTGGGCAGACGTTCGGCTACGCGCTCGCGCGCGGCATTTCCGTGCTCGTCATCAGCTGCCCGTGCGCACTTGGCCTCGCGACGCCGGTCGCCATCATGGTCGGCAGCGGCATGGGCGCGAAAAACGGCATCCTGTTCAAAACCGCCGTTTCGCTCGAAAAAACCGGCAAGGTGCAGATCGTCGCGCTCGATAAAACCGGCACCATCACAAGCGGCGAGCCCCGCGTCACGGATATTTTACCCGCCCCGGGCATCACCGAAAAAAAACTTCTGGAAGCCGCAAGTGCGCTCGAGAAAAAGAGCGAGCACCCGCTCGCCAAAGCCATCATGGCGCGCGCTGAGGAGATCGGCGTGCAGGCAAAAGAAGTCACAGACTTCATGGCAAAGCCCGGCAATGGCCTCACCGCTGCCCTGAACGGCGAAGTTCTCGCAGGCGGCAACCTGAAGTTCATCTCCACGCAGGCAGATGTCCCCGCAGATTTTAAAGAAAAGGCCGAAGCCCTCGCGCAGTCCGGCAAAACCCCGCTGTATTTCAGCAGGGGCGGTAAGCTTATCGGCGTTATCGCCGTAGCGGATGTCATCAAGGAAGACAGCCCGCAGGCCATCCGCGAATTGCAGAACATGGGCATTCACGTCGTCATGCTCACCGGTGATAACGCCCGCACCGCAGAGGCCATCGGCCGACAGGCAGGTGTTAATGAAGTCATCGCAGGCGTCCTGCCGGACGGCAAGGAAAACGTCATCCGCAAGCTCAGAGAGCAGGGTGAAGTCATGATGGTCGGCGACGGCATCAACGACGCGCCCGCCCTTACCAGAGCCGACATCGGTGTCGCCATCGGCGCCGGTACGGATATCGCCATCGACGCCGCAGATGTCGTGCTCATGAAGAGCCGCCTGTCCGATGTTCCTGCGGGCATCCGTTTAAGCCGCGCCACACTGCGCAATATCCACGAAAACCTGTTCTGGGCGTTCATTTATAACATCATCGGCATCCCGCTCGCGGCAGGCGTGTTCATTAACCTGCTCGGCTGGCAGCTGAACCCCATGTTCGGCGCGGCAGCCATGAGCCTTTCGAGCTTCTGTGTCGTCACAAACGCGCTTCGTCTGAATTTATTGAACATCCGCAGCACGAAGCACGATAAAAAAATAAAATCGGCAAAACCCGCCGAAATGAAAACCATCGAGGTAAAGGAGACTAAAACCATGGAAAAAACAATTAAGATTAACGGCATGATGTGCCCGCATTGCGAAGCCACTGTTAAAAAGTGTCTGGAGGCGTTCCCGCAGGTCACATCTGCAGAAGTCAGTCACGAAAAGGGCACGGCGGTCATTCAGCTCAATGCTGAAATTTCCGATGCCGAGCTCAAGAAAGCCATCGAAGATAAGGGCTACGAGGTCGTAGGCTGAGTTCGATAAAGCTTGACACAAATTTAATCTGTGTTACAATAAAAGCACTGCCTGTGTTGAGGGCAGTGCTTTTGCATTTTACAATTTGTTCACAGCAAATTGGCTTTTTAGAAAGAATAACGGCGTAAAATTAACATAAAGTTGTCGAATCTCACAGAGAAGCGACGCAAAAGTTATGCTCAAGCTTTTTCAAAAACCACACAGCCAAAGAATACTAAAGAAGAGATGAGGAAATCACATGGCACGAGAGCGGTATCTGCTGGACGATACGGAAGACACCATTCATGAAAACGAAATCAAGCCGCAGACCGCGGCGGATAAACGCAAAAACTGGTGGGATTATCACAAGGTGCACGTCCTGCTCGTCGCGCTCGCCATAGCCGTCGTCGGCTATTTCATATATTCGGTCACATCCAAAACGGAACCCGATTATACCATCACCGTCATGACGCAGTATACCGTGCCGAGCGACCTGCAAACCGATATTCAGGAGCTTTTCGAGAAATATGCAGACGACCGCAACGGTGACGGCGAAACATACGTCGCCATGAATTTCTGCCGCTTTAATACAAGCGGCACCTCGGAGTTTGAAACATCAGAGTTGCAGGCCTCGTTCGTCAAGTTCGCGACCGATGCCTCCGCCGGTGACAGCATGATTTTCGCTTACGACGACGCAAGCTATAAATACCTCGATCAGGACGATTTAGAAGGCTTCTTTGGCCCCGTAGACGGCACCGATAACGACTATTACCTCTGGAAGGATATTCCGGCGCTGAACAACTTAGAGCTCAACCACTATAACGAGGAGGGCGCAACGAAAGAAAGCGTGCTTTCCGTCCTCGGTGAGCTCAAGGTCGCCGTCCGTACAGAAGACGGCGCCGCGTTCAAAAAGCAGGAAAAGATTGATTACCGCAGCGACAGCGTCAAGCTGTACGAGCGTCTTTTGAACGACGAACCCGCAAATACCGAAAATTAAATGAGAGAGCTGCACATTTTTACGCGCAGCTCTCTTTTTTCTTTGACAGAACCACGCAGACGGACTATAATAAGTACATAGTATACCATGTCGGTATACATCATCCGAATTCACGAAAAAGGATGGGATAAAAATGAAACTGAAACAACTTTTAACCGCCATCAAGTACCGCGCAGAGCAGGTGCCGGACGTTGACATCACCGACCTTGTGTATGATTCCCGCAAGGCTGTGCCGGGCTGCGCGTTCGTTTGCCTGCGCGGTGCGAATGCAGATGGCCATAAGTACGCGAAAATGGCAGCGGAAAAAGGTGCCGCCGTCATCATCGCAGAGGAGATCGTGGAAGCGCCCGTGCCGGTCATTTTAACGGAGAATACCCGCCTTGCCCTCGCATATTTGAGCGCCGAATTCTTCGGCCACCCCGCAGAGCAGATGCACGTCATCGGCATCACGGGTACCAAGGGCAAAACGACCACCGCGTTCATGATGCGCTCCATTCTGGAGGCCGCAGGCCATAAAACCGGCGTCATCGGCACCATCGGCGTACTGTACGGCGATACCCTCGTTCAAACCGATAACACCACACCCGAAAACTACGAGGTGCAGAAGTTCATGCGCCAAATGGTCGACGCCGGCTGCGAATACTGCGTTATGGAGGTCTCGTCCATCGGTCTTAAAGATCACCGCGTTGCAGGCTTCACGTTTGAGCTCGGCCTCTTCACGAATTTCTCCGAGGATCACATCGGCGGCGCAGAGCATAAAGATATGGCAGAGTACATGGCGTGCAAAAGCATGCTGTTCCGCATGTGCCGCACCGGCATCATCAATATCGATGACCCGAATTATACCGGCATCATCAAAAATCATACGTGCAATATTGTTACCTACGGCTACGATAAATCGGCCGATTTTGTTGCGCATGGGGAAGAACTCGTTACCACACCGGGGTTCCTCGGCGTGCGCTTCTCCGTCACAGGCAAGCTGAATTTTACCGCGGATGTCGCCATCCCCGGCAAGTTCAACGTCTATAACGCCCTGTGCGCCATCACGGCGTGCGGCGTTTTGAATATCCCCGTCACTGCCATGCAGCAGGGGCTTAAAACCGTCAAAGTCAAGGGCCGCGTGGAGCCCGTGCCGATGCCCGGCGATTTCACTCTGCTCATCGATTATGCGCACAACGCCGTCAGCATGCAGAGCATTTTGACAACGCTGCGCGCCTATCACCCGAAGCGCCTCATCTGCATGTTCGGCGCAGGCGGCAATCGCCCCAAGGTGCGCCGTTTCGAGATGGGCGAGGTCAGCGGCAATTTAGCCGATCTCTCCGTCATCACGGCAGATAACTCCCGTTACGAAAATGTACTCGATATTTTAGCGGATATCAAGGTCGGCCTTGCAAAGACCGACGGCAAATACATTGAAATTCCCGACCGCCGCGAAGCCATCCGCTGGTGCATTGAAAACGCACAACCCGGCGACATTATTGTCCTCGCAGGCAAGGGTCACGAAGATTATCAGGAGATCGAGGGTAAAAAATACCCGTTTGACGAGCGTGTCGTCATTCGGGAAATCCTTGATTCCATGAAATAAAGCTCATAAATTACTTTCGGGAAAGGACTTGTGCAGAAATGAATAAGGAAATCACACTGGAACAGCTCGCTTCTTATGAGACCGCGTTTGACGGTGACCGCGCGAACCGTATCGCCATGGATGCTGCCACAAAGAATGGGGTCAACAACGCCGCCATGCGCTTTGAGAACGCCCGCGAAATGCGCCATACGTTCAACATTTCTTTGGAGCAGGGCGACATCACGAATCAGAAGCAGAGCGGTCGCTGCTGGATGTTCGCGGCGCTCAACACCATGCGCTTCCGCATCATCAAAAAGCTCGGCATCAAAACGTTTGAGCTCTCCCAGAACTACGCGCTGTTTTTCGATAAGCTCGAAAAGAGCAACTATTTCCTCGAGAGCATCTTAGAGACGCTCGACGAGCCCACCGCAGGCCGCCTTGTTACATATTTGCTTTCCGGCCCGCTCGGTGACGGCGGGCAGTGGGATATGTTCGCAAACCTCGTAGAGAAGTACGGCGTCGTGCCGAAGGAAGTCATGCCGGAAACCGCCGCATCCTCCTCCACACGTGAAATTGTCGGCTACCTCACCGAAAAGCTGCGCGAGTTCGCCTGCATGCTGCGCACCGCGTATCAGAACGGCGCTTCCATGGAGGAGCTCCGTGCAAAGAAGGACGGCATGATGCAGACCATCTATAACATGCTGTGCATCTCCCTCGGCAAGCCGCCTGTGAAGTTCGATTTCGAAGTCAAGACCCCGAACGGCTTCGTGCGCGACCTCGGTATCACTCCGCAGTCGTTCTTCGAAAAGTACGTCGACATGGATCTTTCCCGGTACATCAGCCTCATCAATGCGCCGACGTCCGATAAGCCCTACGGCAAGACCTACACCGTCGCTTTCCTCGGCAACGTCGCAGAGGGCCGACCCGTCAAGTACCTCAACCTGCCCATTGAAGACCTGAAAGCGGCAGCTATCGCCCAGATGAAGGACGGCCTGCCGGTTTGGTTCGGCTGCGATGTCGGCAAGCGCAGTGTTCGCGACGGCGGCGTCATGGATTTGAACGCCCTCGACCTCGAAACGCTCTTCAACACCGAGTTCACCATGGATAAAGCCCAGCGCCTCGATTACGGCCAGAGTCTCATGACGCACGCCATGGTCTTCCAGGGCGTCAATATCGACGATAACGGTAAGCCGAACCGCTGGAGAGTCGAAAACAGCTGGGGCAAGGATGCCGGTGTAGACGGCTACTACATCATGAGCGACGCTTGGTTCGACGAGTATATGTATCAGGTCGTCGTCGATAAAAAGTACCTCACAGAAGAACAGCGCAAAGCGTTTGAGCAAGAGCCGATCACGCTCCAGCCGTGGGATCCGATGGGCTCCCTCGCTTCGGTGCGCTAAACGAAAGGAAACTACTGCATTTATGAATTTAAAGGTATCTGAGATCGCCGAAATGTGCGGCGGCAGGCTCGTCGGCAGCGGCGAAAATACCGTCACGTCGTTTTATACCGACAGCCGCGAGACGACGCCCGGCAAAATGTTCGTGCCCATCCGCGGCGAAAACACCGATGCACACCGCTTTATCCCGCAGGTCTTCGCATCGGGCGCGGCAGCGACTTTTTCCGAAGAGCCGCTCGATGCCCCCGCAGGCGATGTTGTCTACGTTGAAAACACCCGCGCGGCACTGCAAAAGGTCGCGGAAAGCTACCGCGAGCGCTTCAATATCCCGGTTATCGGCATCACGGGCAGCGTAGGCAAGACCACCACAAAGGAAATGGTCGCTTTAGCTGTTTCCGCCGGCCTCAAAACGATGAAAACCGCCGGCAACGCGAACAGCCAGATCGGCCTGCCCATGACCGTTCTGCGCATCACGCCGGAGGACGAAGCCGCCGTTGTCGAAATGGGCGTCAGCATGCCCGGCGAGATGGCGCGCATCGCAAAAGTCGCAAAGCCGAACATCGCCGTCATGACGAACATCGGCGTGTCGCACATCGAGTTCATGAAAACGCGCGAGAACATCATGAAAGAGAAGTTCGGCATCACGGATTACCTGCCAAACGGCGGCAAGGTGTTCGTAAACGGCGATGACGACCTGCTTTCCACATTAAAAAGCACCCCGGAAAAGCAGATCGTGCGCTTCGGTCTCGGTGAAAACTGCGACTGGCGCGCCGTAGAGCTTGAGGCCGATACGGAGGGCACAAAATTTATCTGTGTGCACGACGGTAAACGCGTAGAAATGTACGTCCCCGCTGCCGGCGAGCACAACGTGCGCAACGCCCTTGCCGCCGTCGCGGTCGCTGTGGAAGTCAGCGTGCCGGAGGAAAAAGCCGTCGCGGCCATCCGCACCTACGCGCCGCCCGCTATGCGCCAGCAGATTAAAGAAGCGCACGGCTTCACGCTGATCGACGATACCTATAACGCCAGCCCCGATTCCATGCGTGCCGCTTTGAAAATTCTCGGCGGCCTGAAAACGACCGGCAAAAAGTACGCCGTACTTGCCGATATGCTGGAGCTCGGCGATTACGCAGAGCGCGGCCACTATGAAACCGGCGCGTTTGCGGCGGAAAACGGCACAGATGTCCTTGTCGGCGTCGGCCCGCTCGCAAAGCACATCGTCGAGGGCTTTAAAAATCGTGAAAACAGCGCGTGGTTCGCCTCGAATGCGGACGCCATCGCGTATCTGAAAGACCGTCTGCATCCCGGTGATGCCGTGCTGTGCAAGGGCTCCCGCGGCATGCACATGGATGAAATCATCCATGCCCTTTCGGAATAAGTCCGTATACTATAATATATTTAATATATATCACAATATAAAGACAAAAACCGGCAAGTTCCTTTTCGCTTGCCGGTTTTTTGCAAAACGGAGGAAAGTTGTATGAAAACAAGATTACTGCGCCCGGAAGAAAACTGGAAATCAAATCTCACCATGGCTGTCGCCTTTGAGGGAGATTACGACCTCGAAAAAGCCAAAGAAAGCGCCGCCCGCGTGCGCACCGAAGAAGAAAAGAGGGAAGACGTCCGCAACCGCTGCTTCGGCACATTTTTAGACGACGATGAGACCATCTGCGGCGTCGTGAACAGCCGCGAGTACCTCTGCCGCTTCGACGGCGGCACCTATAAGCTCGGCGGTGTAGGCGGGGTTTCTACATTGCCGCAGTACCGCCGCAGCGGCGTCATCCGCGCCTGCATGACGGCCTCCCTCAAAGATATGTACGCAAACGATTTCACGTTCGCGTTTTTGTATCCGTTCAGCATGCAGTATTACCGCAAATTCGGCTTTGAAGCCGGTGCGCCGGAATACCGCTGGTCGGTGCCGTTCACAGCGATGAAACCGCAGGATGTCGGAGGGCACGTCGAGCAGATCTTCCCCGGCGGCGATTTTACCCCGCTTCTCACCGTCTATAACGCGTTCTATGCAGACCACAATCTCTCCGCCGTCCGCGAAACGTATGATAAAGGTCTCGAAAAAGCGAACCTCTGGAACGATAAGCGCTACATATTCGTCTGGTACAATAACGAAAATCAGCCGCGCGGCCTGATGATTACCCATAAAATCGAAGAAGACGGCGTCACATATCTTGACTGCACCCACACGTTCCAAAGCCCCGGCGATTTTCTCGCGTGCGATGCCGAAGCGTTCAACGGCTTGCTGTTCTTCGCAAAATCCGCTTTCTCGTCGGATTACGAGAAGCTTCGCTTCACCGTCCCGTCCGATATGCACTTAGAGCAGCTCATCGGCGAAAACACGCGCACGTTCTGCTCCGTGTTCCCAAACGGCATGCTGCGCGTTGTCAACGTCGAGCGTGTTTTAGAAAACTGTGCTTGCCGCGGCACAGGGGAGATCACCCTCCGTATCGAAGACGATATCATCACGGAAAATAACGGCACTTGGCGCTTGCACTTTGCCCCCGGCGAGCAAAATAAAGTCGAAAAAACCGACGCTGCACCGGACCTCATCCTCAACATCCGCGCCTTTTCTGCTCTCATCACCGGCGCCCGCGCCGCCGCCGATATCCCCTGGATGCCCGACGTCCGCCTCCTCCGCCAAACCTCCGCCGTCCCCAACGTCTTCTACCCCAAAAAGTGCTCCATGATGGATCTGTTCTGAATTTTTTGCACCTCGATGAGAACTAAAGGACTATGAAATATGCTGTTTAAACAAAAAATGTCGGAATTTTTAAATTTATTGACGGAGAGGTCGGAAATCTCCGATTCGATTGACAAGCAAAAAGCGAGATGTTATTATTACAATGCTATACCTATATACATTACAAAATGAGGTGTGTGAAACATAAATGAACAATAGAAAATTCGCTCTTTCTATGGTCATGAAATTCGCAGTCTTTGCGTTGATATTCGGCTTTTTTGCCATGGCTTTGTTCCAATATTACGGTCCAAGACTTTTCCGTAGGGCAGACAGCATCGGATATGCGGTCACTTTGATTCTCTATGCCATCGTATATGTAGCGCTCGGCAATCTTTTCCGTGCGTTTAAAATTACAGATTATTCCATTGCAGAAACTATTTTTTCGCAGTTTCTGTCCTTTGGTATGGCGGATCTTCTTCTCTATGGCGAATTCTGCATGATTCGCCATAATTATGTGAATATCGTGCCGGGCATAATGACGGTCGGCTGTCAGCTTTTGGCAGCCGTCTGCTGGGCTCTGATTGGCAAGCGTTTCACCATTGCTTTCGGCAAACCGGAAAAGACCCTCGTCATCTCCGGCGCGGATGATGTTGATGAGTTCCTGCAAAAGTTCGGTAAGATTAAGCACATTTTTTCAATAGAAAAGGTAGTCTCCGCGGATATTCTCAAAAGCGATTGGAAAAAAGAAGTGGATCCGTACCGCGCCATCATTTTCTACGAAGTCTCGTCCAGAAAGCGCGCGGAGGTCATCTGGTACTGCATGCAGAGCCGCAAGAGCCTCTATGTCACGCCGCAGCTTGGTGAGATCACCATGGAAGGCTTTGGAGCGCGCCATCTGATCGATACACCCATGATGAAATATGAGTACCGCAGCGAGCGCTTCTGGTATAACCTTGCTAAGCGTATAGGGGATATCCTGCTTTCTCTGATCGCGTTGATTATACTGTCGCCGTTGCTTCTTTTAACGGCACTGCTGATCAAAATCGAAGATCGAGGCCCTGTTTTCTTCCGGCAAAAGCGCTGCACCAAAAACGGAAAAGTGTTTGAAATTCTCAAGTTCCGTAGTATGATCGTAGATGCGGAAAAAGGCGGCGAGACCATTCCTTGCCGTACGGGCGATCCCCGCATCACACATGTCGGCCGCGTCATCCGTAAATTACGTATCGATGAATTCCCGCAGATCATCAACGTCTTAAAAGGCGATATGTCTATTGTCGGCCCACGTCCCGAAAGAGTCGAGCATGTAGAGGCCTATACAAAAGAAATACCGGAATTTTCTTACCGACTGCGCGTCAAAGGCGGCCTGACCGGCTATGCCCAAATTTACGGAAAATACAACACGAGCCCCTACGATAAACTGCGGCTCGACCTTCAGTATATCGAAAAACAGTCGCTTCTTATGGATCTAAAACTAATTCTTTTGACCGTAAAAATCATGTTCGTCCCCGAATCCACAGAAGGCTTCACACAAAAACGATCCGAACAGATTGCGGAAGAGGCAAAAACGAAAGAACAATAGGCGCTATAAATTGTTTTTGAGAATTATTGTGCAGTTTTACGACCTTTGCAGAGTTGCTTTATAGTGCAAAATGTTGTATACTAACATTATATATAGTTAAGCATTGGTGCTTGATTTTATGCTGTCAATATAGAAAATTAAGTATGTTTTTTTTGGAGGCTTTTATTGATGAGAAAGATCCCGTTTAGCCCGCCGGATATCAGCGAGCTTGAAATTCAGGAAGTATGTGAAGCACTGCGCTCCGGCTGGATCACTACCGGTCCCAGAACAAAGAAATTAGAGCAAAAGCTTGCTCAATATTGTCATACCGATAAAATGGTTTGTCTCAACTCAGCAACAGCAGCAGAAGAATTGAACCTTCGCGTGCTTGGCATCGGTCCCGGAGATGAGGTGTTGGTCCCTGCTTATACATATACGGCTTCTGCTTCGGCCGCAATCCATACGGGCGCAACCGTGAGATTTATCGATTGCCAAGAAACCTCTCTGGAAATGGATTATGACCGAATGGAGGCTGCTATTACCGAAAAGACTAAAGCGGTCATTCCGGTCGACCTTGGCGGTATACCTTGTGATTATGATCGAATTTACGAAGCGGTAGAGAGAAAGAAAGACCTTTTCAGACCGAATTCTGAAATTCAAAAAGCAATGGGAAGAATTGCTGTTGTGGCAGATTGCGCACATGCTCTGGGTGCGGAAAAAAAAGGGAAAATGACCGGTGCGTTAGCCGATTTTTCATCGTTTTCTTTTCATGCTGTAAAAAACTTTACTACGGCAGAAGGCGGCGCATCTTGTTGGAAAACAATCCCGGGTATAGATAACGATGAGCTTTATCATCAGTATCAGCTTTTGAGCCTCCATGGTCAGTCTAAGGACGCTTTAGCAAAAACCAAATTGGGCGCTTGGGAATATGATATCGTTGGCCCTTGGTATAAATGCAACATGACTGATATCATGGCGGCTATCGGACTCAAACAGCTGGAACGGTATCCTGGCCTGCTTCAGCGCCGCGCAGAGATCATCCGTCGCTATGATGCAGCGCTGAAGCCGCTTGGCGTCGAAACACTTACACATTTTGGTGAAGACTATCGGAGTTCCGGCCATCTTTATATTACACGAGTACCAAATATCACGGAACAGCAGAGAAATGACATCATTGTAAAAATGGCAGAGCGCGAAATTGCTTGCAATGTTCACTTCAAACCGCTTCCGATGATGACTGCTTATAAAACGCTTGGCTTTGATATTGAGGATTATCCGAATGCGTATAAGCACTATGCAAATGAGATCACGCTGCCGCTGCACACAAAGCTCAGCGATGAAGACGTTGCGTATGTGATCGAAAACTTTACAGAGATTTTGAAGGAGTATTTATAAGTGAGAATGATCTCATGGGAAAAACTTCCGCCACAGATGCAAACGGAAGCCGTTAAACCGTATTATGAAATTCTTCAAAAGAAACAGATCAGTTTAATATTTAAACGTTCGTTTGATATTGTCGTATCCCTTATTATGCTGCTGATCTTATCACCTGTTTTTTTGGTATTGGCTATTGCGATCAAACTAGATTCCAAAGGTCCTGTGTTTTATCGGCAAGTGCGCGTAACGCAATACGGAAAAGAGTTTCGTATTTTCAAGTTTAGGACTATGGTCAATAATGCAGATAAAATAGGCTCTCAAGTCACAGTTGGAGGAGACAGCCGGATCACCCGTGTGGGCAAAGTTATTCGTGAATGTCGCTTGGATGAGATCGGTCAGCTTCTTAATATTCTTGGCGGTTCTATGACCTTTGTAGGAACGCGCCCGGAAGTGCCGAAATATGTAGAAAAATACACATCGGAGATGTGGGCAACACTGTTGCTGCCTGCCGGCGTAACATCTGAAGCCAGTATCCGCTATAAAGACGAAGCTGCCTTACTGGATGCAGCCGAAGACGTCGACGCCACATACATCCAAGACGTCCTGCCGGGAAAAATGAAATATAACTTGAGATCGATTCAAGAATACAGCTTCTTCAAAGATATCGAAACCATGTTTCAAACCGTTTTTGCTGTGGTAGAGAAGAATTCATAAGGTTAAAAAGGAGATTCAAAGATGTTAGTGTCTTTTGCAATTGTAGCTTATAATGCAGAAAGAAGCTTGCCGCAATTATTGCATGATTTGGAAAATCAGGATTATCCTCATAATAAGATAGAAGTACTTTTGATTGATAGCATGTCAAAAGATAGCACGAAATCTATAATGGAACAATTTTCTGAAACACATTATGATTTCTTTCGAGTTGTAGTTTTAGAAAATCCTGAAAAGACTCTGCCATTTGGTTGCAATGTTGCGCTAAAAGAGTATACCGGCGATGCGCTTGTTCGTGTTGATGCGCATGCATCTATTCCGCCAGAATTTGTACGAAAAAATGTTGAGGTGCTAGAATCTGGGGAAGATATAAGTGGCGGTCGAGTAATTAGTATACCCGAAAAGCAAACCGAATTTCAAAAGATGTTGTTACTTGCTGAAAATTCGCCGATATGTGGTGGTGTGGCTCCGTTTCGTAGATCTGAAAAACGAGAATATGTCAGCACGATGGCATTCGGTATGTATCGCAAAGAAATCTTTGAACATGTCGGATTCTATAACGAGAATTTGTCTCGAACAGAGGATAATGATATGAGTTATAGAGTCAGAAAAGCGGGATACAAATTATGTTTGGATCCAAGTGTTTATTCCAGTCGGCATACTCGTAGTACTTTTGTGAAACTGGTAAAACAAAAATATCTCAATGGTTTTTGGATTGGTCGAACGATGGGAATTAATCCTCATTGCTTTTCTGTCTATCATTTTGTGCCATTTGTATTTGTGCTGGGCATTTTGTTGACTTCTATCTTGGCGGTGTGTGGTCATCCTATGTTGGCGGTTTTAATGTGGTCAGCATATGTATTGTTAATTCTGGCTTGCACGGTGACAGAGTTAATAAAGTCAGATTTTTCAATAGCTAAATTATTGTTGCCTTTTGTTTTTCTGTTACTTCATGTTAGCTATGGGGTAGGAACTTTGGTTGGATTGATAGATATGCCGTTTTGGGTCAAAAAGGTGAAAAAAGCTTAAGGAGAGATCAGAGTGGCCAAGTTTGAGATACCTGAAAAGCAGGTCAGGGAAATGCAGCAAAAGGGCTTAGAAATGCTTTGCTATTTTGATAAGTTTTGTACGAAGCATGGTTTAACTTATTTTTTGTGTAGTGGATGCTGTATCGGAACAATTCGAAATGAAGGTTTTATTTCACGAAATGTTGATGCTTTTTATACATTGCAAAAAATATGAGTAATGGAGGGGAGATAGAGTTACTTTTAGAAATATGAGCTACGCAGAAAAATGATTGGAAATACAAAATATAT
>ENA-OUQL01000053-OUQL01000053.1-human-gut-metagenome-genome-assembly--contig:-NODE-53-length-90688-cov-6.68769_pt1 | contig 90688 bp, 73 predicted proteins | sample MGYA00237945_ERZ548829 | MGnify/ENA primary metagenome ERZ548829 (study PRJEB26490, sample SAMN05194708) | human gut metagenome | biome: terrestrial biome; feature: human-associated habitat; material... | reverse complement strand
CTTTAATCGAGAACACTGCGCTTGGAAATTTTTGAATTAAAGTGTTAGAAGGGGACTTTTTTATGATTCCGAAGATTATTCATTATTGCTGGTTTGGTGGAAATCCAATCCCAGAATCTGCTCAAAATTACATTGATGGGTGGAAGAAATATTGCACAGGGTATAAAATAATTGAATGGAATGAGAAGAATTTTGATATTAATAGTATTCCGTATGTAAAAGAAGCATATGAATGTAAAAAGTGGGCATTTGTTACGGATTATGTCAGGCTATATGCGTTGTATAACTATGGTGGTGTATATATGGATACGGATGTTGAGGTAATCAAGCCGTTAGATAGTTTTTTAGACTTAGAGGCTTTTTCAGGATTTGAAAGCGTTAATGCTGTACCAACTGGTATTATGGCGGGCATTCCAAAGCAAAAAGCAATTGGAGATTTATTAAACGCATACAATGATCGCCATTTTTTAGATAAAGATGGAAAAATGGACATGAGTACGAATGTTGAAGCTATTACCGCATATTTTGTAGAGAATGGTTTGGTGTTAAATAACCAAAAGCAAACAATTAATGGCTTTACTATGTATCCTAGTGATTTCTTTTGCCCGAAAAACAGTAGAACTTTAGAGATTGCAGTCACCTCTAATACACATACAATTCATCATTTTTCTGGAACTTGGGTAGGCAAAAAGACTGATTTTCGAAAAGTGATTAAGAAAATTCTTGGGCCCAAATTATGTGAGGCTGTTATTCGTTTGATGGATAAAATAGGTATAAAATAAGGGGATGAAATGTTGGGGCGGTTAGAGGAAAAAACAATGATAGCGAAATTTAGCGTGTTTATATTAGCTTTATATGTTGCGCTGAGCTTTATATTTTCTGATTTTTCTGTATCTGCAGTATTAGGTGTGTTATGGCTGTGTATTTGGTGTGGGCTTGTTATAATACAAGGATTTTTAAAAATATCAAAAGAACAATATCAGCTTACTAAAAGTGATGTTATTTCCGCTGTGTTTCCGTGTGTTGTCGGCATTAATGTGATTCGCAGTGGTATATTTAGCCGGACGGTAATGTATTATGGTATTATTCTGGCTGTTTCAATGTTACTTTATATTTTGAGCCAAGAAGTTCCGAATAAATTGATATTTTTCACAAAAGTTGTTTTGGTGTCGGTTGCCACTGTGTTTGCAATTATAAATATTTTGTATGTGTTTTTTCCGGAAACAATAAAAAGTACAATTTTCTCGATATTTTCTTCTACAAGCGTTGAATATAATGAGCGAATTTTGGGAGAGGGTTATGGTATTGCATTTGGAGAAGATGTTGGATATACAGCGGTAATGATAGTTGTTGGTATCGGAATTTTATTTATATCGACTCCCAAATGTAGAGTTAAAATGCGGGGCTTGCTGATTGTTTTACAATTTTTTCTGGCTTTTGCGTTGAATGTGTTGCAGCGCAGAGGAGAGATTCTTATAGGTGCTGTGGCACTTGCTGTAACAGCGGTTATAATGTTGATTTCTACAAAAAAGGCCAAAATGTTCTCAGCGCACGATAAACGTTCGTTTTACGCGACGATTCTAATAGAATTTCTGTGTATTATTGTAGCTTTTTTCAGTTTTGTTGCAATAAATCCGAACAATAGAATTGTAGAGATGAATAAAACTGTTACTGAAATTGCAAATCAAGTGACTGATGAATCTACTGATATTGAGTTAGAGAATAAAAATTCAATTATAGATGAAGAAACTTCTCAGAATGAATCATTCGCAACTGAAGAAGCGCAACCAGAAGAAAATCCAGAAACTAGTGTAAACAAAAAAATAGAATCATTAGGTAATGGACGAATTATCTTATGGAAAATGGCATGGAATGCATTTTTGGAAAAACCAATTTTTGGACACGGCTGGGGCTTTTTTTCGAGGATTGCTCCTGAGTCAGGAAATACACATGCCACAAATGCTCATTGCGCATATTTACAATTACTGTGTGAAACAGGAATCGTTGGTTTTTTGCTGATTGGATCGGTTTTTTTGTATTTCCTTGTAAGTGCAATTGTAAGAGCTTTTTCGGCCGGAAATATGACTCAATTTATTAATACGTTGGTTGCACTATTCCTGATTTTGTTTATGCTAGGAGATGGTGTAGTGGATAATTCTTTATACCATCCGCACTGGATGATTCTTATATCAATAGCATTAATACTTTTATTTAAAACAAAGGAGAAGACTAATGAATAAAGTTATGCTTGTTTTTGGGACAAGACCAGAAGCGATTAAAATGTGCCCACTAGTAAATCGACTAAAGCAAGAGCCAAACTTTCAGGTAGTTGTTTGTACAACAGGCCAACATAAAGAGATGCTTCAACAGGTATTAGATGTATTCAGTGTTGTACCGGACTATGACTTACATATCATGAAGGAGCGGCAGACTCTTTTTGATGTCTCAATTGGAATTTTACAAGCAATGAGAGAAGTCTTAGAAAAAGAGAAACCAGACATTGTATTGGTGCACGGAGACACATCTACGACGTTTAATGCTGCGCTGGCGTGTTACTATTTGAAAATTCCTGTTGGCCATGTTGAAGCTGGCTTACGGACTTATAATATTTATTCTCCGTTTCCAGAGGAGTTTAATAGACAAGCCGTTGGAATTATTGCCGATTTAAATTTCTCTCCGACGCAGAGAAGTGCAGAGAATTTGCTCAGGGAAGGAAAATCTCCAGAGAGCATTTTTGTTACGGGTAATACTGTAATTGATGCACTGAGCACAACGGTACAATCTGATTATACTAATCCAGAATTAGAATGGGCAACAGATTCTAGACTGATTCTTTTGACTGCTCATCGCCGTGAAAATTGGGGTCAACCGTTGCGGAATATTTTTCAGGCAATCAAGAAAATAACGGAGTCTTATGACGATGTTAAGGTTATTTACCCTATACATATGAATCCTATCGTTAGAGAAATTGCCTATGAGGTTTTAGGAGATAATGATAAGGTGCATATAATCGCTCCACTTAGCGTGATTGATTTCCATAATTTTATTGCACGGTCATATTTGATTATGACTGATAGTGGTGGCATCCAAGAGGAGGCTCCATCGCTTGGAAAACCTGTATTGGTTTTGCGCGATACAACAGAACGTCCTGAAGGTGTTTCGGCGGGTACACTTAAGCTTGTAGGGACAGATGAGAATGTAGTATATGAGGCAGTTAAACAGCTTTTAAATGATAAAATGTACTATGAACGTATGTCGAAATCGGTAAATCCTTACGGTGACGGTACAGCATGTGATCAAATTACAAAAATATTAAGGAATCGATTTAAAAATAATATTTGATAGGTGAGAATGAAATGAATATAGCAGTAATTTTTGCCGGTGGCGTTGGACGTAGAATGAACTCAAGAGGAATTCCTAAGCAATTTTTAAAAGTTAATGGGGTACCAATCATCATTCATACATTGCAGGTATTTGAACACAGCAAAGAAATTGATAAAATCGTGATTGCTTGTATAGATGAGTACATTAAATATCTGCAAAGTTTGATTTCGTTGTACCATATTAAAAAAGTAGCAAGTGTTGTAAAAGGCGGTAGTACTGGTCAACAATCAATTTATAATGGACTGTATGCTGCAAGTTTGATTGCTAAAGAAGAAAAGAGTGTGGTGCTTCTGCATGATGGAGTTAGGCCATTAATTGATGATGATTTGATCAGCCGCAATATCGAATCTGTACATCAATTTGGTAGCGCTATTAGTTGTGTACCAGCAAAGGAAACTGTTGTTATTGTTAATGAGAATGGGGAAATAAGCGAAACGACAGATAGAAGTTTGACTTGTTTCGCGCGAGCACCGCAGAGTTTTTGGTTGGATGAAATTCTCTACTATCACAATAAAGCAAGAGAGGAAAAATTAGAGTTTATTGACAGTTGTACATTGATGCTTTATTACAAAAAGGCGTTACATACTGTGGAGACTTCTTCTCAAAATATAAAGATAACAACGCCGGATGATTTCTATATTTTCAAAGCATTGCTTTCAGCAAAAGAAAATGCACAAATATTAGGAGTAGAATAATGGAAATAATTGAAGAAGATCTTCGATATATGGCTGAGACAGAGAGTATTAATTGGTCAGAGTTTAACAATCGGACGATTTTGATTACTGGTACAACAGGTTTGCTTGGACATTTGTTAGCAAAAGTATTTATATATAGAAATAAGAAATACAGTTGTAATACATCTTTGATTTTACCGGTAAGAAATATTGTACGAGCGAAGCGTAGTATCAGTGACATACTGGAAAGTGGTAACGTAAAACTATTTGAAACAGAAATTGAAAAGTTGGAGCAGATACCGTATAAGGCGGATTATGTGATTCATTGTGCAGCTCCAACACAATCAAAGTTTTTTGTTTCCTATCCGATAGAAACCATGGATGCTATTTTGTTTGGAATGCAATCTGTTTTAAAGTATGCACAAAGCAATGACTGTACAAGTGTAGTGTGGCTTTCAAGTATGGAAGTTTTTGGTCAGAGCGAAATGACGATAATGAAAGAAAATGATTTAGGAAGTTTATCTCTTTCTAAAACACGTAGCTCTTACCCGCAAGCGAAGCGTACTGCAGAGCTTTATGCCTATTCATATAATATGGAATATGGCATTCCTGTAAAAACGGTAAGACTTGCTCAAACTTTTGGCCCTGGGGTTTCATTGAAGGATAATCGAGTGTTTATGCAATTTTGCAATGCGATTCGAAACAAAGAAGATATAGTTTTGCAAACAACAGGTGAAACGGTATCAAATTATTGCTATACGGCAGACGCGATAATTGGTATCCTTAAGGTTTTGCTAGATGGAAAAGATGGTGAAACTTATACACTGATCAATGATGATCCTTCAATAACAATCAGAGATATAGCTGAATGGTTGGTTAAGACATATGGAAAAGATAATCAAAAGGTGCGATTTGATTTAAGTCATCAAGAAAAATACGCAGAGGTTAATCGTTCAAAGTTTTCTAATGAGAAGATTAAACAAATAGGGTGGAATCCACAGTTTTCGGTTAAAGATGGATATGATAGATTATTGAAGTATATTGAAGAAAGTGAGCGTGAGTCCAATTAAAAAGGATCGCACAGTATTAAATGTTGCTTCAACAATTACGTTACAAATAATTACACTTCTTAGCGGTTTCTTGGTTCCTAAATTTATTTTAGATGCGTTTGGATCTCAGATAAATGGTTTAGTTTCATCCATAACACAGTTTTTAGGGTATATAAGTTTGGTTGAAGGTGGGGTCGGCGCGGTAATTCTTGCCAATTTATATGGTCCTTTAGCAAATAATGACAGCGAGAAAATTAGTGCAGTTATTGTGACAGCCAACCGTTTTTTTAAACACCTAGCATTAATTTTTCTGGGTTATGAAATTGGCTTAGCAATTATATATCCCTTTTTCATCAAGACGCAACTTAGTTGGGAATACATTGCATCACTTACATTGATTATGGGAGTTAGCACGTTTATACAATATTATTTTGCTATTTCTTGGAAGTTAATGCTTCAGGCTGATAGAAAAATGTTTGTTGCAGCTTTTGTACAGGGATTGGCTGTGGTATTGAATTTGTTTACAACCATTATTATTATCCGTGTTTTACCGAATATTCATATGGTTAAATTAATTGGTGGTGCGCTTTATTTTATTCAACCAATTATTTTGAATCGATATATTAAGAAACACTACGTAATCAATCCAAAAGTAAAATCTGATAGTGAACTTTTAAAGCAGCGCTGGGATGGTTTTGGAATCAACATTGCGTCTATGGTGCACGCAAGTACCGCTACAATTGTTTTAACACTTTTAACGGGATTAGAAAGTGTGTCGGTATTATCTGTATACTTATTGGTAGTAAATGGATTGAAGAGCTTAATTACGTCTATTTCTTCGGGTGTAATTCCGACAATTGGAACAGCATATGCAAAGGGGGATTTGCGAGAATGTAATAAAATGTTTGATCTGTATGATACGATCATGTTTTTTGTTTCTTTTTTATGTTACACAATAGCAGCAATAACGATTTCTCATTTTACAATGCTTTATACAGCGTCGGTAACTGATGCTAATTATTGGCAACCGGCATTAGGAGCAATATTATCTGTAGCGGAATGTATGTTTTGCATTCGCGAACCATATGTGAATATGGCTTATTCTGCAGGAGATTTTCGTCAAGTGAGCAAATATGCGTATATGGAAGCAATCTTAAATGTTGTTTTATCCGTTATATTTACGTTACTATTTGGCATGATCGGTGTTGCGATTGGATTGCTTATTTCTATTATATACCGTACTTTAATGCAAGTATGGTACACGCAAGAGTATACCATACGTAGGCCGGTAAGCGCTTTTTTGAAGAAATTGATAAGTTTTTCAAGTGCATCCGCTGTATGCGCGTTTGTTTCAATAAAAATATTCCATATGGGAACTTTGTCAGTTGGCGCGTGGATATTGTATGCATTTAAAGTTTCTGTAATTGAGATTATTTGTTTAATAATTGCAAGTGTAATATCTTGTCAAAGTGAATATAGAATTATAAAAAAAATACTTCATGATAGGAATAAGGCTGTTAAGTGAGACCTGCTAATAAAAGTCAAGAGTAAAATTCAGAAAAAATGAGCAGTTAAAAAAGAGTACATTTCTCTAAGCCGCTAAGCGTTTCAAAAAAACGGCGGCTGACTGGCGATATATGTAAAAATATCAGGCTTGTTCTAAAGAATCCAAATATGCTTTTACAGTGGCGTAGTAGCTTCGCAGAAATTTGTTGGCGGAAGCCATCATGTAAACACGGTAGGGCTTGCCTTCAGCGCGTTTCTTGTCCATGAATCGATAAATTGGTTCGTTTTGCGGCGAGTTCTGCAAATAGACACTCATAACAAGGAACAGTGTCCGGCGCAGAGACGATGAAGCGACTTTGCTTATGGATTTGTGTCTGCCAATCACATCGCCGGAGTCGTTCGGCGGAGCGTCAATACCCGCAAAAGCAACAAGTGCTTTTTTGGAGTAAAACCGTCTGCGTTGTAAATAGATATGACCCACAGAAAGTAAAGAAAAGAGGGATAGAAAAGAATCAGGCGTTAGAAAGAATTTCACGGAGGAGATCAAGCGGGCTTTTGCCGCCCAGCGTGCGCATGGGCTTTCTGTTGCTCCAGTGCAAATGATCTTTGAGCTTTCGGTTTAGATCTTTTACACTTGCAAACTTTTCCCAGTTGTAAAAATAGTGCTGGTCGTTTCGATGACTCCGCTCTACCTTGCCGTTGTGCCAGGGCGTTCTGAGTGGAATCAGCTTGTGCTGCACACCGGCGTTCTTCAAAGCAATGTCAAACGGACAGAGTTCCATATCGCTGATGTACTTGTATGTAAACTCAGTTCCGTTATCCGTCTGGATTGTCTGAATCTTGAACGGAAATATTTTTTGAAGCATTTTGAAGAACTTCACCGAGTTTTCCGGTGTATGCCCCTCAAACCCGTAAATGAATCGTATTCTGGTGCATTCGTCTATGGCTGTCCATTGGTATAAGTGCTTTTCGTCCCGTCTTGCTGCGCCTTTCAGGCAGTTATACGGCACTTTTTTAACGTCTACCTGCACTTTTTCTCCCGGGACGAGAATCTCGGGATACCGGCGATCACTCTTACGGGTATTTGACTTTTTCTGCTTGCCTCCGCACAGTCCGAGTCTTTTGGCGGCATAGATGAATCCGCTGTAGCTTCTGCTGTAACCGCCTTCCTTTGCTGCCATATATGCACACCTTCCCAGCCGTAGCGAAAGTAAGACTGCCGCACAGCTTCACGAATCATATCTTCTTCACGAGCTGTATGCTGATGCGGATGGCTATTCGATCTGTGCGACTTTTCTTTCAACGATTGCCAGTTTCCGTCGTATCTTCTGCACCAACGCTTCACGCTGGACAGACTCACGCCGTACATTCGGCTTGCATAGGTTTTTCCTTTTCGCTGTGCTGTTTTCACTACGGCTTGACGCTTATATGCTTCTTGTGTTATCCTGTTCATGAGAAGTTACCTCTTTGTGGCGTTTTGGTGGTTTGTGGTGATTCTACTATACCACTTTGAGGATTACTTCTCTTCTTTTTTGGGTCATATCATTTTAGCACGGACATTGGCACTTTCAAAAGAGGAAAAGCCCTGTTTGGTTTTGTACCAAGCCTTGAATTGCTTGTTAAAGCATTCGATTAAATTGTTTGAAATGTCGTCTTTAAAGCTTTGAACGCGAATATGCTTAGCACCGTCAAAAATGGACTTAACCGGAACCTTGTAGGCTGAATAACGGCCTGAAACAACAGCGGACGGCTTGCCGAGCTTAGCAGCTTCGCTGAACAGAGAAACAGCCTGAGGAGAATCCCAATGTGGGGACAGGTGAAAACCGATAACAAATCTTGTTTCACTGTCTATGATAAACCAGATATAGTGCTTTACACCTGCTATTTTAATTACCGTTTCATCGGCGTGCCATTCATCGGAATTTAGGTCTAATAAGGGAACAAGCTGAATCCGCATATCGTCAAACATCGGTGCAAACTTAACGCATCAATTGCTAACAGTGGTATGAGAGACCTTAATATTAAAGGCAGTTTTAAGTATGAGACTGATATTCCGAAAAGAATTCTTGCCGAGATAAAACATTGACAAAGCCGTGATGATCATTTGAACGGGATAACGCATACGCTTAAAATCGTGTTTTCCGAAAAGGTTTGACATAGACGGAGCTGTAACGGTAGCGGATTTCCATACAAAAAGACTGGTTGCACTTTTTGTCAGTGCAGTGGTAGTTGGAGTAATGCTCATAATCGTGATGCAGAAAGGAAGCCTTTCCGCACACAGGGCAAGGCGGATGTTTCCGCCGACAATTGGCCCCCTCCGACCTCGGTCGATCGGGTGCAAATTGATGATGGCAGGTTCGGCAGAGACACTTCTGATACCTATCGGGATCTTTGCCGTAACGATAAAATGAATGATCGTTGTTGCATTTTGGACACTGAATGTGATATGATTTCATCATGAGAACCCTCTTTCTTTTTGGGAGATATGTGTTTTGTGGTGAAACCATTATACCAGAAGGTCTGAGTGGTTCTCAACTTTCATTTAAATTTACAATACGCTTGATTATATGAGGAGGAAAATATGGAAATTAGAAAATATGTAGATATTGTAAAATTATTGCTTGTGAGAACGGCATTAAAAGCATTCTGGATCATACCGATAAAGAAAAATACCTTGTTCTTTTCTGCGTATGAGGGAAAACAGTATTCTTGTAATCCAAGAGCTATTTTCGAGGCAATGGTGGAAGCTCCTGAATTTGTGGATACAAAGTGGATATGGGAGCTAAATGATTTCACGAAGGAAAAGTTGATCGCGAAAAAACCGGTTAAGATTGTTCGTCATAACTCATTCCAATACATATTAGCAGTTCTTACAAGTGAAGTATTGATTACCAATAGTGGGATCAGTGGAACATTGCCACTGCGTCGCTGCCAGTTGAATATAAATACTTGGCATGGTGGAGGTGCATATAAACGAGTTGGATTTGGTATAAAGACAGAGTTCAAATCGGATTCGTTTTGGCTTAAGCAGACATCTAAACAGACTAGCATATATCTTTCTTCTAGTAAAGTGTTTACAAACGTAATGGCGGAATCCGTTTTGCTTCCTGCAAATCGCTTTTTTCCTTCTGGAATGCCTAGAAACGATGTATTTTTTTGTTCTGAGCGCATGAGCGACGCAAGAAAAAAAGTACAGGAAGCATTTTGCTTGGCCGATGAGGATTTTGTAGTGCTTTATGCACCAACCTATAGAGGGGTGGTAGGGACGGATCAGTTAACAAGCATTCCTTTTGATATTGATAAATTCCAAAAAGCAATAAAATGTAGATTTGGAAGAGGAGCAGTAGTACTTGTGCGAATGCATTATTTTAATCATTCAAATTTAACATTCGAAAAGGTAGTTTCTGCATCGAATTATTCAGACATGCAAGAATTATTGTCGGCAGCGGATATGTTAATTACAGATTATTCTTCGAGCATATGGGATTTCGCATTGACCCAAAAACCTTGCATATTGTTTACCCCAGATTTAAAAGACTATGATATTGAGCGTGGCTTTTATACGGATCCCGTCACTTGGCCTGGTATGTTGTGTGAAACAGAAGAAGCAATGTATGCGGCAATAAGTATGTATCAAGAAGAACAATATAGTGAACGCGTTAAAGAATATTTGCAGAAAATGGGTTCTTACGATGATGGAAAAGCAACTGAGAGGATAATCGAGTATATAAAAAAAGCAAAAGAGGAAAATGGACGTGAATAACGATATGGCTTCTCAATATGACTATTCCATCAGTATGATACGTGCTATGAGTATGGTGGCAATTATAACTTGTCATCTTATGCAGTATTTGGATATCGAATTGGCTTGGTGGTTCAATGTTGGTGTGCAAGTCTTTTTGTGTATATCTGGTTATTTATATTCTGATAGAGAAATTAGTGACTCTGCGTTGTAAATAGATATGACCCACAGAAAGTAAAGAAAAGAGGGATAGAAAAGAATCAGGCGTTAGAAAGAATTTCACGGAGGAGATCAAGCGGGCTTTTGCCGCCCAGCGTGCGCATGGGCTTTCTGTTGCTCCAGTGCAAATGATCTTTGAGCTTTCGGTTTAGATCTTTTACACTTGCAAACTTTTCCCAGTTGTAAAAATAGCGCTGGTCGTTTCGATGACTCCGCTCTACCTTGCCGTTGTGCCAAGGCGTTCTGGGCGGAATCAGCTTGTGCTGCCCGCCGGCGTAACATCCGAAGCCAGTATCCGCTATAAAGACGAAGCCGTCTTACTGGATGCAGCCGAAGACGTCGACGCCACATACATCCAAGACGTCCTACCGGGAAAAATGAAATATAACTTGAGGTCGATTCAAGAATACAGCTTCTTCAAAGATATCGAAACCATGTTCCAAACCGTTTTTGCTGTGGTAGATAAAGATTAAGTTACTGATTCAGGAGGGAAAATTAAAAGTTATATGGGCTTTACAGAAGAAACTTTTTTATTCATTTTTTTACCGGTAACACTTTTGCTGTACTTAGGAATATCTAAGCTTAGAATGCCGAAATTAAATAATATAATGCTCGTGGTATTCAGTTTGCTTTTTTATGCTTGGGCAGATATCAATACGCTTATTTTGTTTTTGAGTTTATGCTTTATAGCGTATTTCTTTGGGTGCATTATTGCAGCATCAAAGCGTAACGAGATCAATATGAGTAAAAAATGGCTTATCACGGCTGTGATACTTGCTGTTGGATATTTGTCGCTTTCAAAGTTTTCTGCTTTTGTTGTGAATTCCATAAACCAATGGATGATATTAGGATTAAAATTCGAGACGATCGCAGCACCTATAGGAATTTCGTTTGTTATTTTTGAAGCGATTTCTTATGTTGTAGACATTTATAGGGGGTTTGCGACACCGGGTCATGTTTTAGATGTGCTGGTGTTCTTCTCGCTGTTTCCTAAAATAGTTTCTGGTCCGATCGTTTTGTGGCGAGATTTTCAACCACAGCTTGCAAATCGTGAAAACACCTTAAATGATACTGTAAACGGGATAGATCGTATTATCATTGGTCTTGCTAAAAAAGCAATTTTAGCAGATACTTTTGGCTTTCAGATTCAGCAGATTCAGTCGCAGACATTGGCATCTGGAATGGATAGATGGACAATGTGGTTAATGGCTATTCTGTACTTCTTTCAGTTGTACTATGATTTTTCAGGTTATTCGGATATAGCTATCGGTCTGTGTAGAGTGTTTGGATTCCATGTCAGCAAGAATTTCAACTTCCCATATGTTTCTGCATCCGTCAGCGAGTTTTGGAGGAGATGGCATATTTCTCTTGGACGTTGGTTTAGAGAGTATGTGTATATCCCTTTAGGCGGAAACAGACGCGGTAATGTATACGTAAATCTGTTTGTGGTTTTTTTGCTAACAGGTATTTGGCACGGATCTAATTGGACTTTCCTAATATGGGGGGGATTAATGGTCTTGCTGTAGTATTAGAACGGTTGATCAGAAATAAAAATTGGTACAATAAGATTCCCAAGTTTATTAAATGGGCAGCTACAATGGTATTTGTGTTTTTTGCATGGATATTATTTATGTCAAAAGACCTTTCGGGCGCATTGGAGAATTACACTCGATTATTTGTCAACGCTCCGGGAGAGATCAATTTCACTTGGAGATATTTCTTAACAAATAAAATTCTTTTCTCATTAGCTATAGCAGGAATAGGCGCTATAATTGGATTTTTGCCATTAGAAAAAATAAAGCAAAAATTTTCAGTTCCTGCAATGACTTTATTATATAGGATCGCATTGCTGGCACTATTGGTGATCGATATTCTTTTTGTTGTCAATTCTTCGTATAGCCCGTTCTTGTATTTTCAGTTTTAATAGGGGGCAAAAATGAAACATGCTATAAAATTCATTTATGTGGCAGCCTTTCTTCTCATTTTGGCGTTGCCTTTACTTTTTCTAAATACAAAAGCAAATGCAGTGTCTGAAGTTGATAATAGAACTTTAGTAGAAATGCCGGAATGGACAAATCAAAACTTTTCGCAGGATTTTGAATCTTACTTAAAAGATAGAGTGGGTTTCCGTAATGAAATGATAAATGCGTATGCTGTCCTGAATGATAGTGTAGTCGGTGAACTTACGCATCCAATCTATACGTATGGAAGAGACGGTTATATCTTTTTCGGAATGCACCAAAATGTTGAGTACAGCGATTTTATGAGAGCTTTTGCAGATATGGTTTTTAAAATGCAAGAGTATTGTGAGTCTAGAGGCTCCAATTTCTATTTTATGTTCGAGCCTGAAAAAATTTCTGTGTTGCGCGATTATTTGCCTGAAGGTGTAAATTATAACGATGATTGGGTAGATGAGCTTTTTAGTTATTTATCGGATCTGGGCGTAAATTGCATCAACAATACACAGATCCTTTCTGAGAAAGAAAAAGATGAGGACGTTTTCAATAAGCAGTATGATGCAGGCCATTGGAATGATTTAGGATGTTTTTACGCGACCAATCAGTTATTTGAACGCATGCATGAAGATCATCCGTCAGTCACTCCTATGGATAAAAGTGAGTTTATGATTACCGAAAAAAAGGAAACACAGCTTCCGGTTTCGCAGTTCCAAATAGAAGAACAGGTTCCTAATTTCTTACCAAATACAAACTATACAGATGTGTCATTCGAATATTCTGAAGAAGTTAAGGTCAATGATTCTTATCGTTATTTCCATTATTATATAAATGATGAAGAAAATGCGGAAGACCTTCCAAAAGTGCTGATGTTTCAGGGAAGCTATTATAATAGCAATGGTCGCTCTAAGTTTGTGACGAGCAGGACAAGTGAATATATCGGTGTCCACAACTATCAAAATGTTTTGGACTTAGATTACTACTATAATATCTTCCAACCCGATGCTGTCGTTTTTGAAGTGGCAGAGTATACATTTTCAAACTTATATTTTGATTATCAAAAAATGTGTGATTTGGAGTTTAACCCGTCGTTAACAGACGAAACCGACGACAATAGCACGATTGCCGAAGCGGTCGATAACAGTGTTCAATTTGAAGAGGAATTATTGGTTGGCATTTCTGAAGGGGCTGCTGTTGATAAGATCAGCATAGATAAGCAGTTTTCGGATGCCGAATATGTGTACTTGATCATTGATGGAAAAGCTTATGATCTTTCCCGCAATGAAAATAATAAGCTTGAAGCAAATTTACTGCATGACGTTCTGAACGAATCAGATCATTTGACCGTTTTTCTCAAAGGGATAGACGGTAAGCAGTACGGCATCCAAACAACAGCTTATGTAATAAAAGAGTTTGATGGCGAACCTATTATTTCGCAAAATATATCTATTCAAGCGGAAGAAGCTATAATGACTACTAATCTAGAAGGAAATACTTTTAGTAGTGTTCGTTGGCAGCTGATCGATGGAGTAAGCGGCAGCTATTTGGAAACCTTATCCGAGACCCAAAGTGTAGGTGAGATCAGTTCTAGCTATGTCCATAATAGGGAAAGTGGATGGTATGTGCTGAGACTAAAAGGTAATTCGCACATCCAAGATGAGTATATTGATTACCCGGTATATCTTGTTAGAGGAAAAGAGTATAACTGCTCCTGTGAAGTAGAGGAACTGTCACCCAATAGAATAACGTTGAGAAACGTAAGTATATCTGGCTTTTTTCCAAAGAAAGATCAAAACTAAGATCTACCAAGGGTTTTCGCGTTTCACCAGTTGACAAACCACTGCGCATAAAATATAATATAAACGCTATTACCCATATGCTTCTAATATTTTAGATATATACTTTGTTTTCGGCTCAAAAATCAAATACGCATAGCAGTCGAGAGGCGAAATCTGTCGTGTATAGCATAAAAATTGCTTTTTAGGAGGATTATGAATGGTTTCAGAAACCAAAAAGCCTAAGCGAAAACTTGAGCACTGGATGGGTGTTTCGGTACTTTTGGCGGTGTATGATGTGGTGGCCGCGAACATTTCCTATCTTTTTGCTCTGTTGCTTAGATTTGATTTTGTTTATTCCAATATTCCGCAGCGCTATATCGAAGCTTATCTGCATTTTGCGCCGATTTATTCGGTTGTTGTTGTTGGTGTGTTCATTGCTTGTCGGCTGTATAACAGCATCTGGCGTTTTGCCGGTGTTCGCGAGTTGACTAAAACTTTTATTGCGAATGTAATTGTTGTATTTTTCCATGTTATCGTGATAACACTGTTTTATACCCGCATGCCGATTTCATACTACATCGTTGGCTCGGGCGTACAGCTTATTTTGACATTGGCGATCCGCTTTGCGTATCGATACCTTTTGCAACTGATCGCACAGAATAACCGTGAAAAAGCAAAACACAATGTTATGATCATCGGCGCCGGTGCTGCCGGTCAAATGGTCACAAAGGAATTATTGCTTTCCAACCGTATCAACGCAAAGCCGGTCTGTATTATCGATGATAATTCAAATAAATGGAATCGTTATATTGATGGCGTACCGGTCGTCGGCGGCAGGGAGTATATCCTGACGGCGATTCAGGAATATGATGTTGACCAGATATTTTTTGCTATCCCAACGGCGAAACCTGAAGAAAAACGAGATATTTTGAATATTTGTCAGGAAAGCAAATGTGAGATCAAAAGCCTGCCCGGTGTTTATCAGCTGGCAAACGGCGAAGTGCTGATGAGCAAAATGCACCCGGTCGAACTGGAAGATCTTCTGGGCCGCGAACCGATCAAGGTCGATATGGAAGACGTTTTTCAGCAGATCAGGGGCCGCAGAATCTTAGTTACAGGCGGTGGCGGCTCTATCGGCAGCGAGCTTTGCCGTCAAATCGCAGCACATAAGCCGGAGATGCTTATCATCTTTGATGTCTATGAGAATAACGCCTATTCGATTGAGCAGGAGCTCAAACGTAAATACGGCGATAGATTGAATTTGCACACTTTGATCGGTTCCGTGCGCGATACACGCAGGATTGAGCAGGTGTTTGAAACATATCGTCCTGATATCGTTTACCATGCTGCAGCGCATAAACATGTGCCGCTGATGGAAACAAGCCCGAATGAAGCGATTAAAAATAATGTGATCGGTACATACAAAACAGCTTGCGCCGCGTTAAAATACGGAGCGAAGAAGTTCGTTTTGATCAGTACCGATAAAGCCGTAAACCCCACCAATATCATGGGTGCAAGTAAGCGCCTGTGCGAAATGGTTATCCAGAGCATGGATGTTATCAGCCGCTGTGGCAGGCAGGATCTGCTGCCTGTGCTGTTTGCGCATGGGGAAGACGGCATCGAGCAGCAGCTTGAGCATCTCAGAAGATCTGCAGAAAAGGCAGACCGCGAGCAGCTTAAAGTCGAATCGGTCAAAAGCAAAAACAGAACGGATACGCAGTTTGTGGCTGTACGTTTTGGCAATGTGCTCGGCAGTAACGGTTCCGTTATCCCGCTCTTTAAAAAGCAGATTGAAGCCGGCGGTCCGGTTACAGTCACGCACCCGGATATCATCCGTTACTTTATGACGATCCCGGAAGCTGTAAGTCTTGTGCTGCTCGCAGGCACATATGCATGGGGCGGCGAGATATTCGTTCTGGATATGGGCGACCCGGTCAAAATCGATACTTTAGCCCGCAACCTGATCCGCCTTTCCGGCTATAAACCAGATGTGGACATCAAAATCGAATATACAGGTTTGCGTCCGGGCGAGAAGCTGTTTGAAGAAAAGCTCATGGCAGAAGAGGGCTTGCTGAAGACCGATAACAAGATGATCCATATCGGAAAACCTATTCCGTTTGATCTTCTTACATTCTTAGATCAGCTCGCAGAGCTGGCACAGGCCAGCTATCATAATGACCCGTATATCGTGGAAATGGTCGAGCAGATGGTGCCTACTTTCCACCCGGTCGGTGATAAACCGCAGGGCAATACAGAACAGAAATAAGAAAACACAGTGTTGGTTGGTACAAGCCATTTCCAACGCTGTGTTTTTATATTTAAGCGCTAATTTATCCCCTCCCCACATGCACCAAATGCGCGATGCCAGGTATGCTCTCACCCTGCTGCGAAGAGGTTGTGGACATCAGCGCACCGGTCGCCATAAAGAGAATATTTTTCAGCTCTCCGCGATCCATGCGGTTCAAAATATGCCCGCACAAGACACCGGCAGAGCATCCGCAGCCGGAGCCGCCCGCGTGCACGTCCTGCGCCTCGCGGTCAAATAAAATGAGCCCGCAGTCCTCGTGGTTGCGCAGAACGATCCCGTTTTCGCGCAGCAGTTCATACAATAATTTTGTGCCGATTTCCCCGAGGTCGCCGGTGTAAATGCGGTCGTAGTCCTCGGGCTTTGTCGCCGTATCGTTAAAAAAATCCAGCAAAGTCTGCGCCGCAGCGGGGGCCATCGCCGCGCCCATGTTCGTCATGTCGGTCACACCGAGATCGACAATGCGCCCTACGGTCGCGTGCCGCACTTGAATGTCGCCGCTCATGCCGAGCACCGCGCTGCCCGAAGCCGTCGCCGTCCACTGCGCCGTCGGCGCGCGCTGGCTGCCGTATTCCAGCGGCGTGCGGAATTGCCGCTCCGCGGTACAGAAGTGGGAGGAGGTCACCGCGCAGGCGTAGTTCGCCGCGCCGCATTCCACCATGATAGAGGCCATGATGAGCGTTTGCGCCATCGTGGAGCACGCCCCATATTGCCCAAGGAACGGAATGTCCATTCCGCGCAGACCAAACGTGCTTGAAATGCACTGGTTCAGCAGATCTCCCGCAAATACCATGTTAATGTCCTGCTTTTGAAGCCCCGCCTTGCGTATCGCAAGGTTCGTGGCTTCCGTTTGCAGCATGCTTTCCGCTTTTTCCCAGCTTTCCTGATTCAAATAAGAATCGAGGAACGTCTGGTCAAAGTCGCGCGCCAGCGGGCCCGCGGCTTCTTTTTTTCCGCACACCGCCGCGTGGCCCAAAATCGCCGGGCGGCGCTCAAATAGAAGCGTGTAACGTCCGAGTCTTTTCATAAGCCCTCCTTAAAACAGCCCGATGATATACAGCACGATCCCGTACAAAACCGAAGCCGAAATGCCGAACACCAGTACCGGCCCCGCCACCGTGAACAGCTTCGCGCCGAGGCCCGTCACAAAGCCCTCGCTTTTAAATTCCAGCGCAGGGGAGACCATTGAGTTCGCAAACCCCGTAATCGGAACCAGCGTGCCTGCCCCGGCATATTTCGCTATGTTGTCGTATACGCCGCAGGCTGTCAGCGCGGCGGAAATGAAAATGAGCGAGATGGAAACGCACGTCCGCGCATCTTTTAAATCGAGCCCCAGCAGCATGAACGTGTTCGCAAGCGCCTGCCCCAGTGTGCAGATGGCCCCGCCGGATAAAAATGCAAACAGGCAGTTTTTCAGTATGGGGGAGTGCGGCGAAGCCTTCTGCACCATCGCGTCATATTGCTGCGGTGTTTTCTTTTTCATACGACCACCCTTTCTGTTTAACCGGGTTTATTGTGCGTATCGAGGTAAAAGATATTCCACATTTTTAAGATTTTAGTTGATTATCTCAAACAGAGCGTGTATAATCAGTTGCAGGTGATATTATTATGTCTAAACTCAGCATCCTGAAGCAGAAAAATAAGCGCGATGTGGATATGACGCAGGGCAGCATCTTCCGCCACCTCATCACATTCGCGTTTCCGCTTCTCATCGGCAACATTTTCCAGCAGCTTTACAACACGGTCGATACGTGGGTTGTCGGCAACTATGTCAGCAACGAGGCTTTCTCGGCGGTCGGCACGGTCGGTCCCGTTATCAACATGCTCATCGGCATATTCTTAGGGCTTTCCAGCGGCGCCGGCGTCGTCATTTCACAGTATTATGGCGCAAAGCGGTATGATAAGGTGCGCGATACCGTCCACACCTCCATCGTCATGACGCTCATTTTGGCTGTGCTCTTTACGATCATCGGCATCGCTATGATTCCCTTCGTGCTCAATTTCATGAAGACCCCGGCAGAGGTCATGCCGGAGTCCTCCGCGTACCTCACCATCTACTTCGCGGGCGTCATCGGCCTTATGCTCTACAACATGGGCGCGGGCATTCTGCGTGCCGTGGGTGATTCCAAGCGCCCGTTCTATTTCCTTGTCGTCTCCGCTGTGCTCAACATCATTCTCGATCTCGTCTTCGTGCTGTCGCTCGGCATGGGCGTTGAGGGTGTTGCGTATGCGACCATCATCTCGCAGGGCGTCTCCGCCATGCTTACGATGATTACGCTGTTCCGCACGGATTCCTGCATCAAGGTCGAGCTCAAATACTTGAAGCTCGATAAAGAAATGCTCGCGAAGATTGTGCGCGTCGGCATCCCGGCCGCCATCCAAATGGCGATCACCGCGTTCTCGAACGTATTTGTACAGTCTTATGTGAACTACTTCGGCGCAGACTGTATGTCCGGCTGGACGGCATACAGTAAGATTGACCAGCTTCTCTTCCTGCCGATGCAGTCTCTCGCGCTCGCGTCTACCACATTCGTCGGACAGAACCTCGGCATCGATCAGGTCGTCCGCGCCAAGAAGGGCGCGCGCACGGCGTTCATCATGTCCGTCGTCGCAACCGTCATTCTGACAATCCCGTTGCTCATCTTCGCGCCGCAGCTCGTCTCGTTCTTCAACGGCAAAGCAGAGGTCGTCGCATACGGTTCCATGCTGCTGCGTTTTTGCTCGCCGTTCTACGTGTTCTGCTGTGTCAATCAGGTCTACTCCGGCGTGCTGCGCGGCGCAGGCAATTCCCGCGCACCGATGATTATCATGTTGAGCTCATTCGTCGTCTTCCGTCAGATTTACCTCTTTATCATGGCGAACTTCATCTCCAACACCATCATTCCCATCGCCTTAGGCTACCCTGCCGGTTGGCTCGTGTGCAGCACCCTCACACTGCTCTATTATCGCCACGCCGACCTCTCCAAGAGCCGTCTCGTCGAAGACGCAGAGAAAAAAGCAGAAGCTTCAGGAAAAAGCCGCATAAAAGCTGTATAAAATACAGTTGTACAAAATACAACAAAATTGCCCCTCGAACACCGCATGCACGTGCCGGTGTCCGAGAGGCTTTTTTCATTTCCGCAAAATCGTACTACCTTTCCACCTTTTCTCCTCGACAAAGCCAAAATTTTTTCAAAAATCCATCTTTAGATGGATTACATTTCGCGCGAAATATGATATATTGTGGTTATAAACCATAAAAGGGGAGTAGAGAACATGAATGAAGTCGTCATCAAGCCATCGCTGCGCGAGCAATTTTTACAGGGGTGGGCTCAGTGCCGCGTCATTTTCTTCAGCGCGCCGTGCGGCTTCGGCAAGTCTACAGCCGCCACCGCCTTGCTCGGCAATCACAAAACCTGCGTGTTTTCGGCAGAAGACCCGGAATTCCTGCGCGAGCCCGTGCCGAAAAATGTAGATGCGATTGTGATTGATTCCCTGCCCGCGCTCAAAGACCCGGAAGATCAGCAAACGCTCTGCGCATGGATCCGCGAAAATCCGGAGCTGCACTTCGTCATTTTAAGCCGCGGCGTGCTGCCCGGCTGGCTCATGCCGTTCCGCTTTACGGGGCTTTTGCAGCTCATCGAGGCCAGAGATCTGCTGTTTGACCGCGATACCGTGCGTGTTTTTCTGGAAAAGAATGGCTGCACACCAACGGAAGCAGAGATCAACGTCATCATCCACGATTCTCTCGGCTACCCGTTAGCCCTAACGGCGCTTTCGCGCCTGATGCAAAACGGTCAGCCCTATACGCCGGAGATCGTCGGCATTGTGCAGCAGGAAATCTATCACTATTTTGAGGATAACATCTTCAACCGCTTTTCAATGCCGCTGCGCCGTATGCTGCTCGACATCGCCCCGTTCGATACATTCGACGCCGAGCTTGCCCAGATGATTTCCGGCGACAGCCACATCAACGAGCTTATTTCCATCGTTCGGCACGATACCACCATGCTTTTAAATGCCGATGCACAGAAATACCGCTTCTGGAGCTTTTTCCAACAGTTCCTCATGTGGGAACTCCGCCAAGTCTATACGCCGCAGGAGCAGGCCGCAGTGTACAGCCGCGCCGGGCTTTACTATGAGCTGCACGAAGATTACGAGCATGCGCTCGAGTGCTATTCGCGCTGCAAAGACCACCGCCGTGTTTCGGAAATGCTCATCCGCAACGCAGAGCAGCACCCCGGTGTGGGACATTACTATGAGATGGAAAAGTATTACTATGCTATCCCGAAAGAGGAGATCCTCCGCTCGCCATCGCTCATGTGCGGCATGAGCATGCTCACGTCCCTCTGTATGGATTACGAAGCCTCCGAAATGTGGTATTCCGCCCTGCAGGAGTATGCAGCCCCACTCAAAAAGACCGACACCGCCTACAAAGAGGTGCGCGGCAAGCTTGCATATCTCGATATCTCCCTCCCGCAGCGCAGCAGCAAAGGCATCGCAGAGAACATCGGCAACTATTTCAAAATTCTAACGGATAAAAGCTTGCAAACACCCACGTTTTCTGTCACCAGCATGCTGCCAAGTCTTATGAACGGCGGCAAAGATTTCTGTTCGTGGTCCAAGCACGATGAACTGCTCTACAAAACCATCCGCAAGCCGATGGAGGCCATTCTCGGCAAAGACGGCATCGGTTTTGCCGATTGCGCCCTTTGCGAAAGCAAATTTGAAAAAGGGGAGGATAACCTTCCGTGGCTCATGACGCTTGTGGCCCAGTTGCCCGAGATCGAGCGTCACGGTACGCCGGATATGACGTTCGCCATCATCGGTCTCATGGCGCGCGTCCAAACGAAGCAGGGCAACGCCATCATGGCGCTTTCTTCTTTAGACAGTCTGCGAACAGAGTTTGAGGAGGACAACAAGCGTTTCCTGCCGAATATTGATGCCATGCGCTGCCGTATATGGCTGCGCACCGGTGAAATGGAAAAGGCAGAGCAGTGGTACCGTACATCTGCTCCGCAGATCACGCCGCGCATCCGTACCATGTGGCGCTACCAGTATATAACGCGTGCCATGGTTGAGATCGCGCTCGGAGAAGAAAATGCGGCGCTGCTCACATTGGCCTCACTCATCCCGTTCTGCGAACGTTGCGGCCGCGTGATGGACCGCATGTATATCCGCATCCTAACGGCCGTTTGCTATCAGCGGCAAAATAACGCCCGGTGGCAGGAGGAGTGGATGCAGGCGCTTGATGCCGCCCATGAGTACCGCTTCGTTATGCCTATTGCGCAGTTTGGCGCCGCCGTAATGCCCATGCTGACGTTTACCGGCTACAAAAAGGACGAGTCCTTCTTTTCACTCCTTTTACAGGAAACGCGCCGTCAGGCTGTTTTGTACCCGAATTTCTTGCGTCCCATGCCGCGGCTCTCAGAACCGCTTTCGCCCGCAGAAACGCAGGTGCTCCGGCTCCTGTGCGGCAACCGCAGCAACCAGGAGATCGCCGACATCCTCGGTGTCAAGGTCGCCACCGTCAAAACGCATGTCATCCACATCCTCCAAAAGCTCGGCGTCAAACGCCGCGGCGAAGCCAAAGAAGCCGCCCAAAAACTCCATATCATCGAGTTTTGACAAAATCCCTTGACACCTCCCTGAAAAACAGTATACTAAAAGCATACAGACCATAGAAAGGGGAGAGCCCATGTCCCCAATATCTCTTTCATCCGTAACCCTCATACAACTGATCGCGAGGTGACCCCATGGCTTTCAAAAAACACTTCAAAGTTCTCCTGCCGCTTTTAATTTTAGTCGCGCAAGCCGTAAGCGGCGTTTTCGGCTTTATTCTTTTTGGATGGCTTTCAACTGCTCTTGGCCGTATAGGCGGTGAGAATAGCGGTTTAGTGGAGTTCTTTGCTTACGTATCAGCGTTTATTGTACTTACCATGACGACAAGCGTAACCCCTTTCATCAACCTCGAACTTGAAAAAGGCGGTTACATACAAAAAATCTGGAATACAGCAGAAGTACTGGTCGTACAGAGCATCTGCTCGGCTTTCTTTGTGTGGCAGTACTGCAAAGTGTATTTCAGACCGCCGGATGCCAGTTGGGTCGGCGATGTGTTGGTCACACTGATTCCCATGATTATCGGTCTCTCCAACGTCCTCGCCATGCTCATCCAAATCGCCATCTACGCCATCTTAAACCACCGTAAAAACCGCCGCGCTGCCCTCATTCAATCGCAGCCGACACCGCCCATCAAACCGTAAAAACCAAAAACTCTCGGCCGCCGCAAACCGCAGCAGCCGGGAGTTCCTTTTATTTAAATATTCAATTTCAACTTACTTTCCCAAAAATTCCTTCAGCGCCGCATAGTCCACATTTTCCGGCTTCACTTCGTCGAAGAAGTTGAGCAGCTTCTCAGCCAGCACGCGCACGCCGCCGACGGAATTGCTCTCGATGTTCAGCGGCAAAATCGGGTCGTGCACGCTCATACGCAGCAGGAACCAGCCGTCGCCGTCGTTTTCCGGGAACGAAATGCGGATGCCTTCGCGGTTGTCCGGCGCAATGTCCCAGTTGTGCGATTTCGCGTAGCTTTCAAGCGCCGCAATGGTGCCCTCGCCATAGGGGCGGAAATCCTCCGCCGTAATGGGGAAGCGCAGTTCCTTTTCCTCTTTTGCTTCCTTCAAATCGGCAATCAAGCTATCCAGTGATTTGCCCTCACGGCGCAGCTGTGCCGCCTTAATGATGATCTTCGTCACCAGATATGCACCGTCGTCAAGGAAGTAGTTCTCGCGCAGCGCCGCATGGCCGCTCGTCTCAATCGCCAGCGGGCAGTTCACGCCCTCGTTATTCAGGCGCACCGCTTCGTTGATGACATTCTTGTAACCGCGTTTAAAGCGGTGATGCTTGCCGCCGAGCGTCTGCTCAATGTAGGTCTTGAGTCCGTCGGACGTAATGGAGTCCGTCACAATGGTGCCGCCCGGGTTGCCCTCCAGCGCAATGGCGGAAGCAATCGCCACAAGGCGGTTGCGGTTGATCTCCTCGCCGCGGCTGTCCACAGCGCCGCCGCGGTCTACGTCCGTGTCAAAAATCACGCCAAGGTCCGCACCGGCCTTCACGGTCGCCGCGCAAACGCTCGCCATGGCCTCCTCGTTCTCCGGGTTCGGAATGTGGTTCGGGAAGCGGCCGTCCGGCTCCAAAAACTGACTGCCCGTAATGTCCGCACCAAGCGGCTTCAGCACGTCGTTCGCGTAAAAACCGCCCGCGCCGTTGCCGGCATCTACAACGATTTTAAAGCCCGCAAGCGGGTGCGCATAATCTTCCGCGTTCACGCCCTTGCGGATCATCTCGCGCAGGTTGTCCGCGTATTTCGACATATAGTCCACCGGCATCAGCGTGCCGTTGTCAGTCTCCTTCGGTGCAGCGCCGTTCTGTGCGTATTCCAGAATCTCGGAAATATCCGGGCTGTCGAGGCCGCCCGCAGGCGTGAAGAACTTCAGTCCGTTGCGGAAGAACGGGTGATGACTTGCCGTAATCTGCACCGAGCAGTCGCACGGCAGCTCCAAAACCGCCATGAACATCGACGGGGTAGAGGCAAGGCCGCAGTCGTAAACCGAAGCACCGTACGTTGTAAACGCGCGGAACAGCGCCGCCGCAATGCGGTCTGCGGAAATACGGGAGTCATGGCCGACGGCAATTTTCAGCCCCTCGGCGCACTTATCCAGGTGCTTTTCGCACCAAACGAGAAAACCGGCCGCAATGCGCTCCACGACCTCATCGGTCAGGTTAATCGGCGCGCCGCCGCCTTCACTTGCAACACCGCGAATGTCAGTGCCGCTTTTTAAAGTTTTATAGGCAAACATGGAAAAGACCTCCTGTTTCGTTTTGCGTTTTATCCAAGCTTATTATAATACAACTCCCGTAAAATGAAAAGAGCTTTTTGATTTTTGACAAATACGTTTTAGTATGGCTAAAAACGTTTGCAAACTGCAAGTTGTAAACCGAGAAATTGCAAATTTCACGTAAAATCAAAATTTTTTCAAAAAAAGTGTTGACAAAATGAAATTTTGGTGGTATAAACTTAGCATAATAATTCAAGGGCACAGATGAAGAGAAGTACCCGGCAGACCGCTTTGCACAGTGAGCGGGGGAGAGTGTGAACCCCGCGTAAGCACACCGGCGAATAACACTTCGGAGCCTCAAGCCGAAAAGATGCGCATATCTCAGTAGGTGCGACGTGTGGCGGCGCGTTAAGCCGTGCCTGTCTTGTTAGAGACAGTAAAGGTGATCTTCTTTATAAGATAATTTAGGTGGCACCGCGGATACAACAGCTATTCGTCCTAAGAAATTGGGACAAACGGCTGTTTTTTTATTTGCGTTTGGACTGAAATTATTTTATTTGGAGGGAACCGATATGTGTTCGATTATGGGTTACACAGCAAAAGACATTCGTTTGGAAGATTTACTAAAGGGCTTTGATAAAACCGTTTCCCGCGGGCCGGATATGTCCCGCACACTGGAAACGCCCGCAGGTTGGCTCTTTTTCCACCGCCTCGCCATCATGGGCCTCACAGAAGAAGGCATGCAGCCGTTTGAGCTGGACGGTTCCGCCGTCGTCTGTAACGGCGAACTCTACGGCTTCCGTCCCGTTAAAGAGGAGCTCCGGAGAAAAGGCTACACCTTCAAAAGTGATTCCGATTGCGAAATTTTACTCCCCCTCTACAAAGAAGAGGGCACAGAAATGTTCAAAAAGCTCGACGCAGAGTTCGCTTTGATTATTTACGATGCCGAGACCGATAGCTTCATCGCTGCGCGCGACCCCATCGGCATCCGCCCGCTCTACTACGGGTACAGCGAAAGCGGCCACATTATGTTTGCCAGCGAGCCGAAAAACCTTGTCGGCCTGTGCCATCGCGTTATGCCGTTTCCGCCGGGCCACTACTATAAGGACGGCAAATTCACCTGCTACTGCGACATCGCCGAAGTCGAAGAAGTTTGCCACGATGACCTCGAGACTGTCTGTAAAAATATCCATGATAAGCTCGTTGCCGGCATCGAAAAGCGGCTCGATGCCGATGCCCCGCTCGGTTTTCTTCTCAGCGGTGGGCTTGATAGCTCCCTCGTCTGCTCCGTCGCAGCAAAGCTTTTAAAGAAGCCTATTCGCACGTTCGCCATCGGCATGAGTGAAGACGCCATCGATTTAAAATACGCCCGCGAAGTTGCCGATTACATTCACAGCGACCACACCGAGGTCATCATCACAAAGGACGATGTTATCGAAAATCTCGAAACCGTCATTGCGCTGCTTGGCACGTATGACATCACCACCACCCGCGCCAGCATGGGCATGTACCTCGTCTGTAAAGCCATTCACGAGCAGACCGATGTCCGCGTGCTGCTCACCGGTGAAATTTCCGATGAGCTCTTCGGCTACAAATATACAGATTTCGCCCCCAGCGCCGCTGCGTTCCAAACGGAAGCCCAAAAGCGCGTGCGGGAGCTTCATATGTACGATGTGCTCCGTGCCGACCGCTGTATCTCCGTCAACTCGCTCGAAGCCCGCGTCCCGTTCGGCGACCTCGATTTCGTCAAATACGTCATGTCCGTCGATCCCGAGATGAAGCTCAACAAGTACAAAAAAGGCAAATACCTCCTGCGCCACGCGTTCGAGGGCGATTACCTCCCGCTGCCGATTTTATACCGCGAAAAAGCCGCGTTCTCCGATGCCGTCGGTCACTCTATGGTCGATTACCTCAAGGCCTACGCCGAAACAAAGTATACCGATGACGAAATGAAGCTCCGCGCCGCAAAATATCCGTTCGCAACGCCGTTTACGAAAGAATCCCTTCTCTACCGTGAAATTTTTGAAAAATACTATCCCGGTCAAGCGGAAATGGTCAAGGACTTCTGGATGCCGAACAAAGCGTGGGAGGGCTGCGACGTCAACGATCCCAGCGCCCGCGTGCTCGCGAACTACGGTGCCTCCGGCGAATGATTGGAAAGATTCATAAACTTTCTCAATGTTTAACAAATTCACTGAAAATTTAACCTGAATGCAACACACCTTTTTTCCGTTTAGCCCTTGTGTATTTTCTGCTGTTGTGATAGAATAAAGCCATCATAGGATATTATGGTTTTCCACATAGAACCCTATCGGCAAACCATAATGAGACTAAATCTCATATCGAAGGAGAGATGACTGATGTCCAAGATGATCGAACTTCACGACATCGATGTTCCGGGCTTCCTGTCTGTACTGGATAGCTGCGAGGGCAATGTGTATCTGATGACGCGCGACGGTGATAAGCTGAACCTGAAAAGCAAGCTGTGTCAGCTCATCGGTCTTACGTCTCTGATTGAAGGCGGAAAGATCGCAGAAGCCTTTGTGGTCTGCGATAATGAAGCGGATGAATCCAAGCTGTTCCGCTTTAACCTTTACAAGGACGAAACGCAAGGTAAGTAAAGAGTAGGATTTGCAAAGTAAGCTGCTGCAAGTAAAAACTGCGGCAGCTTTTTTGTATCATGTAAAACAAATTATGTAAACAAAAAGGAGAGACTCATGCCACAAAAAAGAACCGGCGCAGTCCGTCGCCACCAACCCCGGAACAAAAAAACGCTTTCCGCCGTCATCAGCGCCGTCCTTGTGCTCGCGGCGGTGCTTGTCTATTATTTCCCGGAGCTTGAAACGTACCTCGCCGGTGCACCGAACACAGACTCAAGCACCCCCGCACAGCCCACCCAAAGCACCGACGCCGCCGACTGCGCCGTCTACTTTTTAGATGTCGGGCAGGGGGATAGCATTTTAATTCAAATCGGCACCGATTACAACATGCTCATTGATGCCGGCACCCGCGAAGCGGGAGAGACTATCGAAAGCGATCTTCAGGCGCTCGGCGTCACATCGCTCGATGCCGTTGTCGCCACGCACCCGCACGCAGACCACATCGGCTCCATGAAGCAGATTATCGAGGATTACACCATCGGTACGTTCTACATGCCCCTTTTGCCCGATGACCAAACGCCCACCACCGCTACATACGAAAATATGCTCGATGCCCTGCTCGACAAAAACGTCCAAACCGAGCAGATCTCCACCGATACAAAAATCTCCGCGCCCGAAAACGCCAATTTTGCCGTCCTATCTCCGGAAAAGGACGAGATATTCGATAACCTCAACAACTATTCCGCTGTTCTGCGCTTCACCTACGGCAATATCTCCTTTATGCTCACCGGCGACGCCGAAACCGAGGTCGAAGAGAATATCTTAGCGCGCGAAACGAACATCACTTCAAACATCTTAAAGTGCGGTCACCACGGCTCGTCCACATCGTCCTCCATGGACTTTCTCCGCGCCGTGAACCCCGCTGTTGCCGTCATATCCTGCGGGCAGGATAATAAATACGGTCACCCGCACCACGAAACGCTCGAAAGCCTTTCTGAACGTAACTGCAAGATCCTGCGCACCGATACAGACGGCACCGTCGCCGTTACAACGGACGGCAATACGTATTCCGTCTATACGTGGTCGGCGGAAAACGGCCTTTCTCTGGCAGCGTAAGTTCGCGTAAAAAATTTTGACGAAAACACAAATCTATGCTATACTGATAAAAATAAATTCCGACCCATGACGGAAATAAAGGATGGTTTTTATGCTGACAGAAAGCAAAAAGGCGTTTATCGAGTTCATGATGTCCGCAGACGTGCTGCGTTTCGGCTCCTTCGTCACGAAGAGCGGCCGCAATACGCCGTACTTCGTCAATACCGGAAACTATAAGACCGGCGAGCAGATCGCAAAGCTCGGCAAGTTCTACGCATCGCTCATCAAGGAGACCGTCGGCGAAGATTTCTCCGCCATGTTCGGCCCGGCGTACAAGGGTATTCCGCTTGCCACAGCCGCCGCCGCGTCCCTCTATAACGAGTATGGCATCTCGAAGCCCTACTTCTTCAACCGCAAGGAAGAGAAAGACCACGGCGAAGGCGGCAGCCTCGTCGGCTACAAGCCGAAGGACGGCGATAAAATTATTATCATCGAAGACGTCATCACCGCCGGCACCGCCGTGCGCGAGACCATGCCGATCCTCTATGGTTGCGGCAATGTGAAAGTCAACGATATGTTCATCTCCGTCAACCGCTGCGAGGTAGGCAAGGTTCCCGGCAAAACCGCCATCATGGAGGTCAACGAGGAGTTCGGCATCAAAGTCCACGCCATCGTCACCGTCGAGGACATCCACGAGTACTTAAAGCAGTCCGAAAAATACAACAATATCCTCCCCGCCATGGAAGACTACATGGCAAAATACTGCATCCTGTAAAATTAGTAAGCGCATAAGAACACCCCGGCAAGCCATCCAAACCGCCTGCCGGGGTGTTTTCATATTATCTCGACTAAATTAAGCTCTTTTACCGTCTCGCACCCTGCTTGGCTGCTCGCGGCGGCACATTCTGCGGGCGGCATGGCGGCCTTTGTGCGCCGCCTCATGCCGCTTTCTGCGGTGATTCTGGAAGAACCTGCTTTGCAGCAAACGCCGCGTATGGTGCTCTGCAAAATGCTCCATAAAATGGTTCGTCTGCACCATAAAGACGATCGCCACAATGAGTAGCGGAATCAAAATAAACAGCATCGGGGCGGTCAGGGGCACCATGGAAACCAGGTCCATGCAGCCGATGTACCCCACAAAGAACGCCGCCACCATCGTGCCGAACAGCGTCCCGCGCAGCGCGTTGAACGGCAGGCAAAGCTTGAACATCAGCATAAACCCAACGGCAAACGCCACAATGACCGAAAGCGTTGAGACCTGCGGGTTCGTCAAATTCAGCGGTCCCTTAAACAGCGTCAAAAACAAAACGCCAAGAATCATCGTCAGGGCAGAGGGGAACGATTTCTTCAAAACGTTCGCTAAAAAGCTGCCGCTTATGCGCTCGTTATTCGGCTCCAGCGCCAGAATAAACGACGGAATACCGATCGTAATCGAACTGATAAACGTCAGCTGAATCGGCTCAAACGGGTAGGAAGCGGAAAGGAAAATGAACAGTACACCCAGCACCGTCGAATAGATCGTCTTCTGCAAAAACAGCGATGCAGAGCGTTGCAAATTGTTGATGGAGCGCCTGCCTTCCTTTACCACCTGCGGCATGGAAGCAAAGTTGGAGTCGAGCAAAACGAGGTTCGAGACCGTGCGCGCCGCGTCGCTGCCGGAAGCCATCGCAATGCTGCAATCGGCCTCTTTCAGCGCCAGAACGTCGTTCACACCGTCGCCCGTCATCGCCACCGTGTGACCGTGGTCTTTCAACGCCTGCACAAATTTCAGCTTCTGCTGCGGCGTCACGCGGCCAAACACACTGTATTGCTCAATTGCCCCCGCGATCTCCTCGTCGGTGTGCAGCGTCGTCGCATCGCAGTAGTTTTCCGCGTGGGGCAGACCGGCCTTCTGTGCAATGTTAGAGACCGTCACGGCGTTGTCGCCGGAGATGACCTTCAGCGTCACGCCCTGCTCTGCAAAATAGCGCAGTGTTTGCGGTGCTTCCGTGCGGATCTTATCACTGATTAAAATGAAGCCCACCGGCTCAATGTCGTCCGGCAGCACCTTGTTTTCAAGGAAAGGCTTTGCGGAGTGGGCCAGCAGCAAAACGCGTTCGCCGCGCGCCGCATATTCCTCCGTGTGTTCACGCAGCGCACCGAAGCGTTCGCCCAAAATGAATTCGCCCGCGCCCATCACATACGTGCCGCGCTCGCCGAAATACGCGCCGCTCCACTTTCTCGCAGAGGAGAACGGCACCGTCGCCGCAGCTTTCCAGTCCGATCCGCCGGGAAAGTATGCTTTCACCGCGTTGTACGTCGGGTTGTCGTCCGTCAAAACCTGCACAAGCGCCTTCAGCGGAGCCGTCATGTCCTCTTCGGTGTAGCCCGTCAGCGGGTGCAGCTCGTCCACCTGCATCGTGCCTTCGGTGATCGTACCGGTTTTGTCTAAGCATAGCACATCTACGCGTGCCAGCGATTCGGTGCAGTACAGGTCCTGCACCAACGTCTTGTAGCGTGAAAGCCGCAGTACGCTTACGGCAAACACCACGCTTGTCAACAAAATGAGCCCCTCCGGGATCATGCCGAGGATCGCGGCGACCGTGCTCACAACAGCTTCGCGGATCGTGTCATGCAGCAAAAAAAACTGCTTGCAGAAAAGCAAAATGCCAATCGGCACCAGCGTAAAGCCGAGCGTCTTTACAATGAAATCGAGGGAATGGAGAATTTCGGAGTTCGTGCGCTTCACATACTTCGCGCCGTTTGCGATGCGGTTTGCGTAGTTTTCGCGGCCTACGTGCTCCACTTCGGCGTAACAGCTGCCGGAAACGATGAAGCTGCCGGAAAGCAGCTCGTCACCTGCGCGCTTCAAGACCGGATCGCTTTCGCCCGTGATGAGCGATTCATTCACTTCCACTTCGCCATCCAAAACGATGGCGTCGGCGCAGATCTGCTGCCCGGTCGAAAGGTGCAGCACATCGTTCATCACAATCCCGCTCACGGGTATCGTCTGCAGTTTTCCGTCGCGCAGCACAGAAGCCTTCGGTGCGGAAATAAGGGAGAGCTTGTCAATCGTCCGTTTCGCTCTTATGCCCTGAAACGAACCGATAATAATATTAGAAAAGATAACGCCCAAAAATAAAAGGTTCTTAAACGAGCCCACCAGCAAAACGAACAGCGCCAGTACAAAGTTCAAAATGTTAAAAAATGTGAACGTGTTTTCTAAAATGATCTGCTTTTCGGTTTTGGTCTTAATGCCCTCATCGGCGTTTGAAAGCCCGTCGCGCACGCGCTGCGCTACCTGCTCCGAAGAAAGCCCCTGTCTACGGTCTAAGCTATCCATCCCGTTACGATCTCCTTTTTCTTATCTAGATATAAGAATACACGATACACCACCCGAATGCAAGGACATAAAACGTAAATTTCTCTTACGATTTTGTGAATTCTTTCCTTTTGCTTGTAGAATATCCGCAAAAAACAAATTAACATTTTATGGAAAAAGTCAATTCAATTTTCAAGTCTATCCTGAAATCTATCCGGATTTTTGACACTTTTCACGATAGAGAGATAAAAACCCGTCAAAATCTGCCGTAAACAGCAAAATTCTCATTGTAAAACCCGCAGATAAAAGCCCTTGCGGCCGATTTGACTTTGCAGGAATTTATGATTATACTTAATTATCGTACATAGAAAATCAGAAAATGATATACGAAAAGCATAGGTTTATTCATAAAGGAGAGATCATTCATGGCAGAAAAGACAGAAAAGAAATACGTTATCACAAACCATAGAAGCGGTAAGGTTCTCGCTTCCTGCGGCGGCTCTGCCGTGCAGATGACCGCAAACGGCGGCGAAACGCAGGTCTGGTGCGCCGTCCCGGCAGAGGGCACGTCCGTGCAGCTCGTCCATAAGGTCAGCGGTCTCGCGCTCACCGTTCCGGGTGAGGCAGAAAACGGCACCGCACTCGTTCTCGCAGAGGCACAGGGCAACGCTTCCCAGCTCTGGAAGCTGACCACTACCGTCAAGGGCTGCCGCCGCATCACGCATGTCGCGTCCGGCAAGGTCGTCGACATCAAGGACATCAGCGATGCAGACGGCGCACCGGCACAGCTTTGGGAGTTCGTGAAGGGCGATAACCAGAACTGGGTGCTCACCGAGGTCGAAAAGGAAAAGAAAGCCCCGGCAAAGTGCGCCGCAAAAACCGCAAAGCCGGCTGCAAAAGAGAAAGCTAAGGCAGAGGTAAAAGCCGAAGCCAAGCCGGAAGTCAAGGCAGAAGTTAAAGCCGAAGCCAAGCCCGTCGCCAAAACCACAAAGGCAGCCGCAAAAACCACCAAAACCGCAAAGAAAACGAAGTAAGTTCGTTTAGCTGAGAGCCGCACCCAAACTGGGCAGCGGCTTTCTTTTTTACCCAACATTATTCTAAAAAGCGTGATAATACCCAAATTTTCACAAAATCGCCTTGCGCCGCCCGTCAACAGCTGATATACTAAAGACAGTATAGTTTATCCTGCAATTTTGCGGCCAAAGGAGTTGTCTTTATGATACATGAAAAAATCGAACTGCACGTGCCGGGCTCTGCGGATTACGCAGCCATGTATACGTATTTTCTGGATCTTTCAAAAGAGGTTCCCATCGAAAAGCGTCCCACCGTCATCGTCTGCCCGGGCGGCGCGTACGCCTTTACGTCCGACCGTGAAGCCGAGCCCATCGCCATGCGCTTCAATGCCATCGGCATGAACGCCGTTGTCGTGCGCTATTCCGTTGCCCCGGCGCGCTTTCCGACTGCCCTTCTGGAAGTCGCCACCGCCGTGAAATACGTCCGCGAAGAAGGCGTAAAGTACGGCTGTGACCCCGAAAAGGTTTTCACCATCGGTTTTTCCGCCGGCGGCCATTTAGCCGCAAGCTACGGCAATTTCTGGAGCCGCCCGTTCGTTGCGGAGGCTATGAACTGCCCGTCCGAGCTTCTGCGCCCGAACGGCCAGATCCTCTCATATCCGGTCATCACGTCCGGCCCGTTCGCTCACCACGATTCCATCAAGAACCTTCTCGGCGAGCAGTACGAGCTCGAAAAAGCGAATCAGTCGCTCGAAAACTTCGTCACGAAAGATACCCCGCCCACGTTCGTCTGGCACACCCAGCCGGATGACTGCGTCCCGGTCGAAAACGCCCTGATGCTCGTCAGCGCCTTGCAGAAAAACGGCATCAAAACGGAGTTCCACATGTTCCCGGAGGGCGGCCACGGCCTGTCGCTTTGCAACGAAGTCACCTCGAACAGCGATGCCCAGCTCCTGCCGCACGTCGGCAAGTGGTTCGACCTCGCAGCGGAGTTTTTGCAGAGCCTTTAATCACCGATTTTCCGTAATCGCGAACGAATAAAGTCTTTGATCGACCTTTTCTAAAAGGTTTCGCCTTTTCGGGAGACCCCCTAATTGGGTCTCCCACGGGCGGAACGTCCACTGGAAGTTCCGCCCTCCCGTCCTGATTTTATGAGCGCAAAAAGATTTCGTCGTCTGCGGACGACGACCAAAGGTTTCACCTTTGGAAACGGACAAACTTTCTCGAAGAAAGTTTGAACAAAGACTTTTAACCCTCGCTTACCGACAACTACTATTTATATTTCACACCCGAAAGGAATCATCCCATGAAAGCCATTGATTTGGAAGTCAAGCGCATCTGCGAGGAAAAGCTCGCAAATGACGCGAAACTCTCGGAGCTCTTTAAAAATTGCTACCCCAACACCATGGATACCACCGTCAAAACCATCGGCGAAAAAGATACCTTCGTTATCACCGGCGATATCCCCGCCATGTGGCTGCGTGATTCCACCGCGCAGGTTCGCCACTATCTGCCTGTCGCAAAGCACGACGCGGAGGTTGCCGATTGCATCGAGGGTCTCGTGAACCGCCAGTTCAAGTGCATCGATATCGACCCCTACGCAAACGCGTTCAATCAGGAAGCGAACGGCATGTGCTGGCCGAAATACGCTGCGGAAACGCTCGGTCAGACCGCCGGCGGCGAGTCCGACGATACCGATTTCGAGACCCCGTGGGTCTGGGAGCGCAAGTATGAGATCGATTCGCTCTGCTACCCGGTGCAGCTCGCGTACCTTCTCTGGAAAGAGACCGGCCGCACGGGCCAGTTCAACGACCAGTACAAAAAGAGCACCCTGCGCATCCTCGACCTTTTCACTGTCGAGCAGGATCACAGCAAGTCCCCGTACTATTTCCGCCGCACCAACTGCCCGCCCACCGATACTCTCACGCACGACGGCCACGGCGCGCCGGTCGCCGTTACGGGCATGACCTGGTCTGGCTTCCGTCCCAGCGACGACGCCTGCGTCTACGGCTATCTCATCCCGTCCAATATGTTCGCCGTCGTAATCCTCGGCTACACCGCGGAGATCATGCGTGAAATCTATAAGGACGGGGAAGTCGCCGCCCGTGCCGAAAAGCTCGCGTCCGAGATCCGCGACGGCATCGAAAAATACGGCGTCGTCGAGCACCCGAAGTTCGGCAAAATGTACGCCTATGAGACCGACGGCCTTGGCAACTACGTCTTCATGGATGACGCCAACGTCCCGAGCCTCATGTCTATCCCGTACCTCGGCTACTGCAGCGCCGACGACGAAATTTATAAAAACACCCGTGCCTTTGTTTTGAGCAAAGAAAACCCGTATTATTACGAGGGCACCGCGGCCAAGGGTGTCGGCAGCCCGCACACCCCGCCGGAGTACATCTGGCATATCGCACTTTCCATGCAGGGACTCACAAGCCGTGACCCGGAGGAATGCAAAGCGCTTCTCCACATGTTAAAAACGACCGATGACGGCAAGGGCTTCATGCACGAAGGTTTCCATAAGGACGACCCCTCTAAGTTCACGCGCCCGTGGTTCGCATGGTCAAATTCCCTGTTCAGCGAATTTGTCTTAAAGTGCATTGATGAAAATATTCTATAATTAAGGAGCTGTTTTTCATGGCAGATTTTTACGCACTCGGTGAACTTCTGATCGATTTTACCCCCGCAGGCAAAACGCCGGCCGGCATCCCGATTTTTGAGCAGAACCCCGGCGGCGCACCGGCAAACGTCGCCGTGCAGGCCGCGCGCCTCGGTGTATCCGCAGGCTTCATCGGCAAGGTGGGACAGGACATGTTCGGCACGTTCCTGCGTGATACGCTCGTTAAGCAAAATGTCGATGTCGAAAACCTCCATTTCTCAAACGATACCGCAACGTCGCTCGCGTTCGTGCAGCTGTCCGAATCCGGAGACCGCGATTTCAGCTTTTACCGTAGCCCCGGCGCCGATACGCAAATCACGTTCGATGAGGTCAATAAGGATGCGCTCGCAAACGCTAAGGTGCTGTGCTTCGGCTCGCTCCTGCTCACCGCAGAACCCGGTCGCACGGCTGTGCCGCAGATTGTTTCCTACGCCCGCGAGCACGGTGCTATCACCGCCTACGACCCGAACTGGCGCGCACCGCTGTGGCCAAATGCCGAAGCCGGCATCCACGCCATGAAGAGTCTGCTGCCGCTTGCCGATGTCGTCAAAGCGTCCGATGAGGAGCTTGAAATGCTTACCGGCTGCACCGAGATCGAAGCGGGCGCAAGGGAGTTCTTTAAGCTCGGCGTGCAGGCGGCGGTCATCACGCGCGGCGCAAAGGGCTGCGTTGTCTGCACCCCGAAAACAACCTTAACGCTCAACACCTACGATACAAAAGTCGTCGATACCACCGGCTCCGGCGACAGCTTCTTCGGCGCGTTCCTCACAAAGCTCATGGAGACCGGCAAGCCCGTTTCCGAGATCAACGAAGCCGAGCTGCGCGACGCGGCCGATTTCGCAAACGCCGCAGGCTCCGTCTGCGCGACGAAAAAAGGCGCGATTCCTGCGCTCGCCGACCGCGAATTGATCGAAACGTGCAGAGCGTCTATCCCGCTTTTAAAGCTGTAAGCCATTTCCCGCAAAATCCGCTTTGCACGACTGCGGCAAGGCCGTATTAGAGGGGCACATCAAGCACGGCGATGCAGATAAAATCATCGAAAACTTCACAAAAGCTGCGGAACGCTTCTCCAATATGGGCTGATCCCGGCTGAAAATCAAACAAAACAGCGAAGTGCATGGGAACCCCCACAGCACCTCGCTGTTTTTAGTTTCTCTCGTATTCCGTCTTTTTCAGTTTCCTTTTTCGGGCTCTTAATTTAAGCTCAATAGTCAAAAACCACCGTGCGGCAGTCTTCGCAGATGTTCGCTTTGATCCGCACGCGGTGGCTCGGCTTTAACGGCGTGATCTCCACAAAGCCGTCGGCGTTTTTGGCGTTTTCAAATACGCCGGGCACGGTGTTCGCAAAGCTGAACGCGCCGTCCTTGCTTGTAAACAAGTATCCCTCGCGCATCGCTTTTCCGCATTTCGGGCAATTCATAGAATTCTTCTCCTCTCTGAATGTGTAACAATTTTGCGGAAGCAAACCTTACGGCTCGGCAGGGCGTTGGCTCATCTCGAGCGCTTTCTGCATTTTTCGCTCAAAGTCTTCTGCTTTCACAAGGGCAATGCCTTCACCTTCGTCACCGAGCACGATCAGTCGGTCGCCCTCCTTTAAGTCAAACATTTCCCGCGCCGCCTTCGGTATGACGATCTGCCCGCGCGCGCCGAGCGTCACCGCGCCCCAAAGGTGCTTGCCCGCAGGGGCAGGGGCGAGGGCCGTGTGGCCCACTCGGTTTTGGTCGTGCAAAAGCGCGTCCAGCGTCACGCCGTAGTGCCTTGCAAGGCGGTCGCATTTTTCAATGTCCGGCACGGTTTCGCCCTGCTCCCACTTGGAGTAGGACTGCCGCGTCACCCCGGCGATTTCCGCCGCTTGCTCCTGCGTCAGCCCCTTAAGGCCGCGCAGCAAAATGAGATTATCGGCGAGCATAAGTTCCACTTCCTTTCTGCATTCAGTATATCGCTGCGCAGTGAAATTTTCCACCAAACAAACGATACATACTTCTCAGTTTCATGTTAAGTTAAACTGCCTTGAGGGCATAAATTGTGCCCGAAGCTTTGGCTTCCTGACGCCAAAGCACGGGTCACCTGCTTGTATAAGACCCCATGATGCACGTTCAGAGATCCAGACGCACCGACGCTGAAAAAGGCCGATATCGGCATTGCGATGGGCGGTGTGGGCATGGTCGTTATAATCGTGAAGCTCGTTTTGGATATAATGAACGGCGAATCGCATCTCTTCCCGAATAAAACCACAAGATGACTTGCAGAAAATGCAGACTACTTTTGTCTATATGCGCCTAAAATTAAACAGCATATCTTGATTTTGTGGCGAAAACGCGCTATACTGGAAGCGATATAAAGAAAAGAGGGCGTGGAAAATGAAACGGAAATTGGAGAGCATGGAAGACCTTTTGCAGGCGGTGGAATACTACGGTTTTCTGCCGTTTTTTCCGAATGACATTCCGGGCTTTTCGGTGGAGGAGATGTGCGCGCCGGCGTATTGGTTCGCTGAAGACCGCGACGGACCTTGGGAGTGGAAAGGCCCGGCGGCGCAGACGAAGCGCTGCGCGTACGGCAAGCTTTTCCAGAAAAAAGCGGGGTTTGTCAGCCGGGAATGGCTGCCGGAGCTTGTAAATTTCCGCCGTGACGGCTATGATTTTGACGCGCGCTGCGATGACGGACTGGTGTTCCACAAGGACGAGGAGCTGTATAACACAGTCCATGCGGAGGGCGAAATTCTTTCAAAATTCCTCAAAAAGAAGCTCGATTACCGCAAAGGCGGCAACACAGGCTTTGAAACGTGCATCACGCGGCTGCAAATGCAGACGTATTTGTGCGTTTCGAATTTTATCCGCCTGAAGGATAAAAACGGCAGGCCCTACGGTTGGGCGGTGGCGCAGTACACGACGCCGGAGTATTTATTCGGGTACGACTATGTGACGTCTGCGTATAAGAGCGAACCGAAGGACTCCGAAGAAAAAATGATTGCACACCTTAAAAAACTGCTTCCGGCGACGGAAGTGCAGATACGAAAATTACTAAAGTAGTTGGGAGGAAAGCGTATGCTTCAGCAAGTTATGACAGAGCCGGGCAAGATCATTTTCCGGGAAATTCCCGTGCCGGAAATCGGGGACGGGCAGGTGCTGGTGAAAATTATGGACATCGGCGTTTGCGGATCGGACATCCACGTGTACCACGGCAAGCATCCTTTCACGAAATACCCCGTGACGCAGGGACATGAGGTCTCGGGTGAAATTGTAAAGTGCGGTGCGAATGTCGAAGGGCTTACCGTCGGGCAGAAAGTGACGATTGAGCCGCAGGTGTACTGCGGCAAGTGCTATCCGTGCCGACACGGCAAGTACAATCTGTGCGAGGAGCTGAAAGTCATGGGCTTCCAGACGACGGGCACGGCATCCGAGTTTTTTGCGGTGGACGCGAAGAAAGTGACACCGATCCCTAAAAGCATGAGCTTTGAAGAGGGCGCGATGCTGGAGCCGCTTGCGGTGGCAGTGCACGCCGTGCGGCAGATGGGCGACGTGACCGACATGAACATTGCGGTGCTCGGTGCGGGGCCGATCGGCAACCTTGTGGCGCAGGCGGCAAAAGGTCTTGGCGCGGCGAAGGTGATGATTACAGACGTGAGCGACTACCGTTTGGAGAAAGCCAAGGAATGCGGCGTGGACGTTTGCGTGAACACGAAGGAGAAGAACTTCGGCGAGGCGCTTGTGGAAGCGTTTGGCCCGGACAAGGCGGACGTCATTTATGACTGCGCGGGCAATAACGTGACGATGGGGCAGGCCATTCAGTATGCGCGCAAGGGTAGCGTGATTGTGCTTGTGGCAGTGTTTGCCGACATGGCGACCGTTGATCTGGCCGTGGCGAACGACCACGAGCTTGATATTAAGAGCACGATGATGTACCGCCACGAGGACTACGTGGGCGCGATAGAGCTGGTGGAAGCGGGCAAAGTGCAGTTAAAGCCGCTTATCTCGAAAATTTTCCCGTTTGCGCAGTACCTTGACGCGTATAAATACATTGACGCGAACCGCGAGACGACGATGAAGGTCATCATCGCCGTGCAGGAAAAATAAACGGAAAAAGACCGGGAAACACGCGCTGTGCTTCCCGGTTGATTTTATGTCGTGGATTTTACTCAGCCTTCAAACCGCTTTGCGGCATCTTCGAGCTCTTCGATGATGTGGATGTGCTGCGGGCAGTGCGCTTCGCAGGAACCGCAATGGAGACATTCGCTTGCCTTGCCGCCTTCGCGTGTTGCGGATTCGTAGCTGCTGCGATCGACATTATCCTCGGAGCCGAACTGCTTCTGGTGGTTTACGGCGCGGAAAATGTCCGGGATGTGGATCTGCATGGGACAGTCGTCTACGCAGTACCGGCAGCCGGTACATGGAATGGTGGGAATGGCGTTGAGTTTTTCGACGACGGTTTTCAGCACCTCGTGCTCCTTGTCGCTGAGCGGCTCAAAATGCTCCATGTAGGAGACGTTATCGTCAAGCTGCGCTTTGGTGCTCATACCGGAGAGCACGGTGAGGATGTTATCGAGACCTGCGCAGAAGCGGACAGCCCAAGACGGGATGGAAAGATCCGGATTCTGTGCCTTCATGATGCCCTGAATTTCGTTGTTCATGCCCGCGAGGGAACCGCCCTTGACCGGCTCCATAACGATGATGGGTTTATTGTGCTTGACGGCGACCTCGTAGCACTTTCTGGACTGCACGTTGTCGTTTTCCCAGTCGATGTAGTTGAGCTGGAGCTGTACGAACTCGGCTTCCGGGTGCTTGGTGAGCGCTTCGTCGAGCACTTCCGCGCTGTCGTGGAACGAGAATCCGCAGTGCTTGATTTTGCCCTGTGCTTTCATCTTGAAAAGGAAGTCCCACGCGCCGATACGGTCGGCTTTCTCGAACTTCGCTTTGTCCATGGCGTGCAGCAGGTAGTAATCGAAATACTCGACACCTGCGCGTTCCATAGATTCATCGAAAATGCGCTGCATGTCGGCTTCCGTCTCTATGTTGTCCCAAAGAGGCAGCTTTGTAGCAAGCGTGAAGCTGTCGCGCGGGTAGCGCTTTACAATGGCTTCGCGGGCTGCGACCTCACTTTTACCGTTGATGTATACGTATGCGGTGTCAAAATACGTGAAGCCCTTTGCCATAAAGGTATCGACCATGGCTTTGGTCTGCTCCATATCGATCTCGTCGCCGATCATCGGCAGACGCATGAGGCCGAAACCGAGCTTCGGGGTCGTATCGCCAAGATAACCAGTGTTCATTTTAAATTCCTCCCGAGAATAGTTGTGCCGTTTCGTACAACACATTAAAGTTTACTGCAAGTTTGATTATATCACAAAACACAGAAATTGCAAGAAGTTTTTTCAAAAATGCAAACACTTTTTACATAAAGTGTGCAAAAGATAAACAAACTTGCAGCGCTTGACGGTATTCTGCTTTTGCAGTACAATAGAAATGTTAAGTTTAAAAGGAGAGCGAGATATGAGCGGGGAGAGACGAAGACGGATTAAGCGGGCCTTGGCGGCGTTTTTCGGTGCTGCGGCTGTGCTTGTCACTTTGTATATTCTTCGCCCGCCGTGCCTTGTTCGCAAGGTTTTCGGTGTGCTGTGTCCTTCCTGCGGAACGACACGGATGATCGCGGCGCTTTTGCAATTGGACTTTGCCGGTGCGTGGGCGCTGAACCCCTTTATGCTGTTCTTTTTGCCGTTTGCACTCCTTTGGGGCGCTTTAGAAGCGGTGCGGTATGCAAAGAGCAAACCGCCGCTGCTTTTTAAGCGTTTTTCCATTGTGCTATGGGCGGCGTGGGTCCTTTTGGCGCTCGTTTTCGGCGTGTGGCGCAACTTCGCTTAATTCCCTTGACAAAGCGGCGCTTCGTGTGTAAAATCAAAGCATAGTAAAACCGTATGCTTTTAGTTTTTTACGGAGGGATGCAAAATGGCAAAGGAAATTACAAGGGAAGAAGCGTGGGCACTGCTTACGGAGTACAACAAGGAGCCGTTCCATTTGAAGCATGCAGAGACCGTGGAGGGCGTGATGCGTTGGTACGCGGAAAAGCTCGGCTACGGCGATGAAGTCGATTTTTGGGGCATTGTGGGGCTTTTGCACGACCTCGACTTCGAGCAGTTCCCGGAGCAGCACTGCATTAAATCGCAGGAGATCATGCGCGAGCGCGGGCTTAGCGAACGCCTGATCCACGCGACGGCGAGCCACGGCTATTTGCTGACGGTGGACATTGCGCCCGAGCACGAGATGGAAAAGGTGCTGTACGCCGTGGACGAGCTGACGGGGCTCATCGGCGCGGTGGCACTGATGCGTCCGTCGAAAAGCACGCTCGACTTGGAGCTTAAATCCGTAAAGAAAAAATACAAGGCGCTCAACTTTGCCGCGGGCTGCTCCCGTGAGGTCATTCAGCGCGGTGCGGATATGCTGGGCTGGACGCTCGACGACCTCATTTCCGATACCATCCTTGCGATGCGCACGCTGGAAAAGCCGCAGGCGGAGTGAGCGACACCGAATAAAGAAAGGCGGAATTTCATGACCGCAAATGAAATCAACGCTTTGGTCGACCGTCTGCGCGAGCAGCGTAACCTCAGCGATGCGGAATTTAAGACGATTTTGGAGACCGACGCCTATGACGCGGCGCTGCAAAAGGCCGCGGACGAGGTGCGCCGCGCGCACTACGGCACGGACGTGTACGTGCGCGGACTCATTGAGTTTACGAATTACTGCAAAAATAACTGTTACTATTGCGGTATCCGCCGGGATAACAGAAACGCGACGCGTTACCGTTTGACGAAAGAGGAGATTCTCTCCTGCTGCGCGGAGGGGTACGACCTCGGATTTCGTACGTTCGTTTTGCAAGGCGGTGAGGACCCGTTTTACACGGATGACCTCATCTGTGAGATCGTCGCGGCCATCCATGCGCAGCACCCGGACTGCGCCATTACGCTTTCCATCGGCGAAAAGAGCCGAGAAAGCTACCAGAAGTATTTTGATGCGGGCGCAAACCGCTATCTTTTGCGTCATGAGACGGCCGACCCCGCGCATTACGGCAAGCTGCACCCGAATGAATTGAGCGCTTTACACCGGCAAGCATGTCTTTTTGATCTAAAGGACATTGGGTATCAGGTGGGCTCCGGCTTTATGGTGGGTTCGCCGTACCAGACGACGGAGAACCTTATTTCTGACCTGCGCTTTTTGCAGAAGTTGCAGCCGGACATGATCGGCATCGGGCCGTATATCACGCACGCGCAGACGCCGTTTGCGAACGAAAAGAGCGGCTCGCTCGAGCTGACGCTGCGGCTTCTCTCAATATTGCGTTTGTTGTTTCCGTATGCGCTTTTGCCGTCTACGACAGCGCTTGGCACCATCCACCCGCAGGGGCGTGAGCTGGGGCTGAAGGCGGGCGGAAACGTTGTGATGCCGAACCTTTCGCCGGTGCGCGTGCGAAAGCTTTATGAGCTGTACGAGAACAAGATCTGTACAGGGGAAGAGGCCGCACAGTGCCGCGGATGCCTGGAGCAGCGCGTGAAGTCGGCGGGCTATGAGATCGTCACCGCGCGCGGCGATGTGAAACGATAACGAAAGGGTTTTACCGAAACTATGTGTAAAAAAGCAATCATAGCCATGAGCGGCGGCGTGGATTCCAGTGTGGCGGCGCTGCTTATGAAAGAAAAGGGCTACACCTGCATGGGCGCGACCATGAAGCTGTACCAGAACGAGGATGTCGGTTTGCGCCGCGAGCACACCTGCTGTTCGCTTGATGACGTGGAGGACGCGCGCAGCGTGGCGTATGCGCTCGACATGCCATACTATGTGTTTAATTTTGCCGACCGCTTCAAAACGGATGTTATCGACAAGTTTGTGCACTCTTATGAAACGGGTGTGACGCCGAACCCGTGCATCGATTGCAACCGTTATTTAAAGTTCGATAAGCTGTTTCAGCGCATGGTTGAGCTGAATTATGATTATGTTGTCACGGGGCATTACGCGCAAATCGATTTTGACAAAAATACGGGGCGGTATCTCCTGAAAAAGGCCGTTGACCACAACAAAGACCAGAGCTATGTGCTGTGGTCGCTGACGCAGGAGCAGCTAAAGCACGTGCAGTTCCCGCTCGGCGGCATGGAGAAGAGTGAAGTGCGCGCGCTTGCGGAGGCGCACAATTTTATCAATGCGCGTAAGCACGACAGTCAGGACATCTGCTTTGTGCAGAACGGCTCATATGCCGATTTCATCGAGCAGTACACGGGCAAAACGTACCCGCCCGGGGACTTTGTGGACACGGATGGTAACGTGCTGGGGCAACACCGCGGCGTGATCCGCTATACGATCGGCCAGCGCAAGGGTCTGGGGCTCGCGCTGCCGGCGCCGCTGTATGTGAAATCGGTGGATATTGAAAAGAACACCGTGACGCTAAGCCCGGAAAGCGAGCTTTTCAAAAAGGAGCTCACGGCGAGCGGCATTAATTTGATTTCCGTCGCGGAAATCAAGGAGTCGATGCACATTAAGGCGAAGGTGCGCTACCGCCAGCCCGAGCAGTGGGCGACCGTGACGCAGACGGGCCCGGACAGCTTAAAGGTCGTCTTTGACGAGCCGCAGCGCGCCATCACCTGCGGGCAGTCCGTCGTGCTGTACGACGGCGACCGCGTTTTGGGCGGCGGGACGATTGATTCGGTGAAATAAATTTGAAATACTCGGTCGGGCGAAAGGCTCTGCCGGGTATTTTTGCGTGTTTTGGAATATTTTTTGCCGAACCGATTGACTTCTCTTGTGCACGGCGGATATAATGGAGGCAGTTAAGGGGGAGACGCATGTATATTGCAGTTCATTTCGGCGGGCCAATCTTGCTTGCGGTAGCGCTTGCTGTTTTTCTTTATAAGCATAAACAAATCAAAATGCAATGGCGTGTTTTAGTGGTGGCGGCGATGGTTTTGCTGTTTAGTTTGTTGCAGCAGTTCCCGCCAGAGAATTTGTTTATGCGATTCGACACCCCGGAAGAAGCGTTTCGGTATACATCGAGCCGTAAGGTTTTGGAGACGGTCGAGAACTGCGAGAGCTGCATGGTACTTTACGAGGGGCGAGGGGACGAACCTGTGAGCTGGTGCGCACTCCAAAAATCCGAAAGCGGCTGGAAGCTGCCGACGGCGAACCGTATACAGGCAGAGGGAAGTAGCCGCGTGAACGCGGATGCCCTGCCGGATTTTTGCGGGAGTTGTCAGTACACGGTCATGCGTTATCGCGACACAAACGACTACTATTTATACATAGCGGCGTATGTCGATAAGGGAAAAACAGAGTTTGTGGACAATCGAAACGAACCCGTATCCTGCATTTTGACTTCAAACGATTACGGAAGCTATGTAACGATCTGCGTGCCGTTTAATGGGTATCCAACAGATTACATGCTGACGGTGGACGGCGAGACGGTTTTGCGGTTGGAGTAAAGTTTATTTTGTGGGAGGAAAACTTAAATGAATGATGCAAAGAAGCTTTTGGCGGATATGAAAGCGTTGGGGATCAAAGAGGGTGAGACGATTTTGGTGCACGCATCGATGAAGGCGCTGGGGACAGAGGAGACGCCGGAAACGGTGCTCGACACGTTGCAGACGGCGCTTGGCGACGGCGGCACGCTTTTGCTGCCTGCGCTGACGTATGAGAACGTCACGCCGGAGCACCCTGTGTTTGACGCGGACAAAACCGTGCCGTGCATCGGGCTTTTGCCGCGCACGTTTTGGAAAATGCCGGGCGTGGTGCGCAGCGTGCACCCGACGCACTCCGTTTGTGCGCGCGGCAAGCGTGCTGCGGAGCTGACAGCATTGCATGGGGAGGACATCACCCCGGTGGGGAAGAACTCGCCGTTTATGAAGCTGCCGGAGATCGGCGGACGGCTGCTGTTCATCGGCGAGGTGCTTGACTGCTGCACGTTCATGCACGGCGTGGAGGAGCGCTTCGGCACGGACTACGTCTTGACGAAGGAGAAGATCCGCTACGTTGTGAACGGCGAAGAAAAGTACATGTACGGCCACGATTTTAAGGGCTGGGAGACGACGTACCGCCGCGTGAAGGAGATTCTGGACCTCGCGAAAAATGAGATCGTCACGGGGAAGATCGGCGACGCGACGTGCTACCTTATCGACGCGAAAGCGCTTTTAAAGCGCGCGGAGGAGAAACTGCGGGAGAACCAACACTGGTTTGTGGTGCCGCGGGAGTAAAACCAAACAGGCATAAAGAAACGACCCGGGACGGAGAAAACTCCGTTTGCGGGTCGTTTTTTGTGCTGAAAATTACAAAAAGGCGGCGCTTAAGCTGCGGTAATCGGAGGGAGACATGTTCATGGCGGCTTTGAAGATGCGCGTGAAATAGCGGACGTTCATGTAGCCGGTGCGTTCAGCGACCTCGTTGACCTTTAAATTTGTTTCTTTGAGCAGCTTTTTGGCCTCCTGCATACGCTTGTCGGTCAAGATCTGCGTGAAGCTTTTGCCTGTGCACTCGCGGATCAGGCGGCTGATGTAGGACGCGTTGCGCCCCACATGGCGGGAGGCTTCCGCAAGGCCGATCGGCTGTGCGTAATTTGTGTTGATATACTCGCACACGGCGCTGACGAGGGAGTTGGAGCGCTCTTTCTGCGCTTCCGAGACTAATGTACACATTTGTGCGAGCCACTTGCGCAGGTATTCGATGCCTGTATCGGGCTGTGTATTGAGGGCGGACAACATGAAGGCCACTTCTTCCGAAAGTGCATACGATTCGCTGCGGTATTCGCGCATGACGAGGCAGACTTTGGAGACGATGAGCAGGAATACGGAATAGACCGTATCCGGCTGTTTTTCCTGTATATCGGCGCGCATTTGGTCGAAATACCGCAGCGCGCCGGTGGTGTTGCCGGCATGTACGCAGGCGGTCAGCGTTTCGATCTGTGGTTCGATCTCCCAATGAATGGTATCGTTTAAAATGTCTTCGTAAAAGAGAAATTCCTGTTTTTTGTTTTCCTGCATGTATTCGAGGCACTCTGAGGTTTGGTGCCGCAGCGTTTGGATGTTGTTCAGCGTAGAGGAAGCCTGACTGATGCCGGCGGAGAGCATGCCGAGAAAATTGCGCCGCGCTTTGGCGTGCAGGTCGCGCAGGAAGCCGAGCAGAGCTTCGTTATCGTCGTAGGGGTCGGGCTTTTCGACGTTCCAGAGCATGAAGACCAAATTGCCGAAAATGTAGGTGATGATGCCGGGCTGCGCTTCCTGCATATACTCATCGACAAGGTGTGTGCAGTAATATTCACTTTCAAGCTGTGCGGCATCCATGGCGGTACGGCAGCACACGGAAACGAGGCGATAGGTTTTGAAATTGAACCCGTAGGCTTCGCGCAGGTCGTCCGCGTTTTGAAACACGCCGCTTCTGAAAAGCAAGTTCTCTACGAACTGGCGGCGGGCGGATTGCAGGTTATCGGAAAAATGTTCCTTGAACACTTTAAACAGGCGCTCGTTTTTCTCGGCGGATTCGATCTCTTTTTGCGCCCGCAGGATGACCGCGATCAGGTTTTCGGAATCGATGGGCTTTAAAAGGTACTCGAAAACGTTGTTTTGAATGGCGGTGCGCGCGTATTCAAAATCCGAGTAGCCGGTGACGAGGATAACTTTGATCTGCGGATAGTGCGTGTGGATGTGGGTGGCGAGCTCCAGGCCGGACATGATCGGCATGCGGATATCGGTGATGACGATCTGGGGCTGCTCTTTTTCAATGCACTCTATGGCGTTTAGTGCGTTTTCTGCGGTGAAAACGGCGCTGAGCGGCAGCCCGGATTGCTCTAAGACGGATTTCAGGCGAGTACGCAGAATGTGTTCATCATCTACAGCGAGGATCTTCATGGCGGCAGGTTCCTTTCTGTTTAGGGGGTGGTGATCTTCGGCAGGCGGATCGTGACGCGGGAGCCGCCTGCGGGCAGATTTTGCAGCGTGAGACCGTATTCCGTGCCGTACATCAGGTGGATGCGCTTTTGGATGTTTAAAAGGCCGAGACGGCTTTGCGTTTGGGTATCATCAAGATGATTCTCCGGGCTTTCCCGGAACAGCTGCAAAATGGCTTCCGGGAAACCGACGCCGTTATCGCTTACCGTGAAAATGAGGGCGTCCGGCTCTTCTTTGCCGAGAAGGGCGATCATGCCCTTGTCGAGCAGGGATGAGGTGCCGTGGATGACGGAATTTTCGAGGATGGGCTGCAAGATCAGCTTCGGGATATAAAACTCCATCATTTCTTCCGGGATCTCGTTTAAGAAAATGAGGTTATCCGGGTAGCGCAGCTGCTCTATGAACATATACTCGTTGATGTAGCGGATGTTTTCGCGCACGGTCATGATCTCTTTGCCCTTGATGCTCATGCGCATGATGCTGGCGAGCGCGGTGATGGTCTTTTTGATGTCGTTCGGGCGGTCGAGGTCCACAAGGCCGTTGATGCAGTCTAACGTGTTGTACAGAAAATGCGGGTTGATCTGCGCTTGAAACGCTTTGAGCTCGGCGTTTTTGAGCAGAAGCTCTTTTGTGTATACGGTCTCGATGAGATGGTTGATGCGCAGGATCATATCGTTATAGACCTGCGCGAGGTCGCGGAATTCGTCTTCGCTGTCCACGGTGATGAGCGCGTGCTCATCGGGCGCGGTGGTGTGGCTGACGGTTTCGATGAAGTGGCGGAACTGCCCCGAAAGTGTGCGGGAGACGAGCAAAATCACGGCAAAGATCAGCAGCATGGAAATGAGGATCAGCGTGACCTGCCAGACAAGATTGCGGTTGATGTTTCGGTAGAGCGCCGTTTCGTTGATGATGCTGTATAAGATCCAGTCGTTCGCATCGGACTTGGAGGAATCGATCTGGTACTGCATGCCGTCGGCGGAAAGACGGGCGCTGCCGTTTTGAACGGAGAACAGCTCGTCCTTTGAAAACGGAGAGTCGTTATAGATGATGTCGCCGTTCTGGTCGGCGATGGCGAGCAGGGCATCGGCAGCGCTTTGGTCTTTTGTGCGCACACCGGTCATTTTGTTTAAAAAGCCCAAGTTGAAATCCAGCATTAAAATGCCGATCTTTCGGTCGTAAATGGGGTCTTTGATGAGGCGGGCGATGGTGACGACGCCTTGGTCGAGCTTATCGTATGTATACAAAATGCCACCGTCCAGCTCTGTGAGCGTATCGGAAAGCGGGAGCAGGCGGGAGATGTAGGCGCTGTACGAATTGCGGCCGTCCATGTGCCAGTTGTAAGAATCGAGATGGTTGTTGATGAGCGTGATGCTTTCCACATACACGTTATAGCTGATGATCATGCTGTACATATACTGGGTGATCTCCTTGTTCAGTTCCTCCTGCTGACTTAAAGAGAGCGTGCTGCGGTTTGTGCGAAACCGTTTTTGAAAAGCGGTATCGAACATGAAAATTTCTGTTTCGGTGCGCAGCTGGTCGAGGTAGCTGTCTACGAGCTGTGTTCTTTGATTGGCGAGCGTTAGCGCCTGTTGATTGACGATGCTTTTCGTTTCATGAAAAGAGACCATATAAACGGATCCGACCGAAAGCAGGTACGTGACCAGAATGACCGGGATGAGGGTATAGGTGAGTTTCTTTTTGATGCTGAGCGATTTTAAAAAACGGTTAAGGGTCTTATATGCCACTGGTTTTATACCCTCTTTCAGCGATTGTTGATACCGTTACGATAGACTAAAAACGCGGTAAAGTCAATAATTTGTGATAAAAAATCTCCTTGAGGTAAAAATTGTTATACAAAACAGCAAAATATGTGACGTTGTGAAACGGAGACGTACGGGCTATAATAAGGGCAAGCAAACCGGCAGACATGATGCAGAATCATGAAATATTGGGGAAGAGCCGGAAAGAAAGGACGGAGGAAGATGAAAGCAAAAAGAATTTTGGCGATGCTTATGGCAGGCGCGCTGCTGCTTGGAACGGCGGCCGGATGCGGAAGCTCGGGAACGACGAGCAGCACTTCTGGCGGTACGGACAGCACGACAACCGGCGGCACAACGGACAACACCGATAACGGCGGTAAATCCGACGCAAAGCTGACGATCTGGGTGTACGGCTGGGAAAAGGCCAGCGCCGATAAGATCCAGGAAGACACGGCGGCGTATAAGGAAGCGACCGGCGTGGAAGTGACGGTCGTGCCGATCGCGAGCGACTCTTACAGCACGAAAATTCAGGCGACACTGGCAGGCGGCAACAACCCTGACCTTGCTTTTGTAGACGCAGGCGTGCAGAGCACACAGCTCGCTTCTAAGGGCAAGCTGCTCGCGCTGAAGGAATACGGCGTTGAGGAATACAAGGATAAGTTCTACGATTCCGTTTGGGACACGCTGGTCTATAAGGACGACGTTTACGGTCTGCGTATCACCTCTAACAACCTTGCGCTGTTCTACAACAAGGAAATGTTTGCGAACAAGGGCCTTGAAGAGCCGACCGCGGACTGGACTTGGGACGACCTGCGCAATGCAGCGAAGACCCTGACCGACGCGGACAACAACATTTACGGCCTTGACCTGCCGGTCTACGATAAGAACGGTGGTTACACCTGGAACTGGCTCCCGTTCCTGTGGCAGAACGGCGGCGAATTCCTGAATGACGACCGTACGGAGGCGACGTTTAATTCTCCGGAAGGCGTTGAAGCGCTGGAGTTCTGGAAAAAGATGGTACAGGAGGACAAGAGCGTGCCGCTGCAGGCAGCGCCGACCGGCGTCAACCGCTTTACTTCCGGCATCACTGCAATGGTTATCGACGGCCCGTGGAACCTGAGCACATTCCTCAGCGACCCGAAATTCAAGGATAAGTTCGGCGTAGCACCGCTTCCGCAGAAGAAGACACAGGCGACCGTAGTCGGCGGCGAAGGCGTTGTGGTATTCAGCAACACGAAGTCCCCGCAGGAAGCGTACGATTATCTCGTTCACCTGACCTGCTCCGATTTTGTACAGACCTTCTGGGAGAACTGGATCACCATTCCGCCGCAGCCGGAGTTTAAGGACTTCTATGCAAACGACTCGGAATACGGCCCCTACATTCAGGTTTTCTCCGATCAGATGGAGTATTCCAGAACGCGTCCGTTCACCCCGTCTTGGCCGCAGATTGAAAATACGCTCGGTATTGACCTGCAGTCTTACATGTTTGACAAAGAGGACGACGCACAGGCCGCTTTGGATAAGGCTGCCGAAGATGTGAATAAGATCCTCGCGGACGAAAAGTAAAGAAAACTGCTTGCGGGCAGCGGCTATCCGTTCGGGCGCCGCTGCCCATTTTACTAAAGGGGAGGCTGCTTATGGCGCACAGTAGTACGAAGCACAATAAGATCCAAAGAAGAAAAAACTTCTGGGGCTACCTGTTCATTGCCCCGAACTTTATCGGTTTTGTTGTTTTTATGCTGCTTCCGATCCTCATGTCCCTATATTACAGCTTTACGGATTATGACGTGATCACAGAAGCGAATTTTGTTGGATTTGAAAATTACATAAAGCTCTTTCAGGACGATCAATTCATCACGGCACTGCTCAACACGCTTTGGTACTGCGTGCTGACGGTCCCGGCGGGCGTGATCTTAGCTTTGCTGCTGGCGGTGCTGTTTAACAGACAGATCCCCGGCATCGGCGCGTTCCGCACGCTGACGTTCATCCCGGTCATCACCTCCATGGTGGCGGTCTCGCTGATCTGGAGCATGCTGTATGAAGATAACGGTGGCCTTTTGAACACGCTGCTCGGCTATGTGGGCCTGCCGCCGGTGCACTGGCTGACCGACACGAACATGGCGATGATCTCCATTGCGATCATGAGCATTTGGAAGGGCCTCGGCTATAATATGACGATCTTCCTTGCGGGTTTGCAGGGCGTGCCGCACGACTTATATGAGGCGGCGACGATTGACGGCGCGAATTCCGTGCAGAAGTTCTTCAAGATCACCGTGCCGATGATCGGCCCGACGACGTATTTTGTGACCCTGATGTCGCTGATCGGCTCTTTGCAGGTGTTCGATCAGGTGTATATCATGACGAACGGCGGCCCGGTCAACGCGACCAAGACCGTTGCGATGTACCTTTACCAGTACGGCTTCCAGTTCTACAAAATGGGCTATGCGTGCGCCGCGGCGTATGTGCTGTTCATTCTGGTGTTTATTGTTTCGCTCATTCAAAACCGCAGTTCCAAGAACTGGGCGGAGTCATCCATATAAGGAGGTGCAAGGGATATGAGCAGTACCGCAGTTGTTATGAAAAAGAAAAAAAGCAGCGCTGTTTTGCGCAGGGTCTTACTGTATATCGTGTTGATCCTCATTGCCGTTATCATGGTCGTGCCGTTTCTTTGGATGCTTTCCACCTCGCTGAAAACGCAGTATGACGCGGTGAAGATCCCGCCAGTGTGGATCCCGGATCCGCCGCAGTGGGAGAACTATGTGAAGCTCTTTACGGAGCAGCCGATGTTCCAGTTCATGCTGAACACCATTAAGATCGTGTTCTTCGTTGTTTTGGGACAGCTGTTTTTCAGCAGCCTTGCGGCGTATTCGTTTGCGCGCATTTCGTTTAAGGGCAGAAACGTGGTGTTCTTCTTCTACATTGCGACGCTGATGGTGCCCGGACAGGTGACGATGATCCCGACATATCTGATGTTTGCAAAGGCGGGCTTGACGGATAACCACTTGGCGCTGATTCTGCCGGCGTTCTTCTCGGCATTCGGTGTGTTCTTGCTTCGGCAGTTCTTTATGTCCTTGCCGCGAGAGCTGGAGGAAGCGGCGGAAATTGACGGCTGCAACCCGTTTATGACGTACTGGCGCATTATGCTGCCGCTTGTTGTGCCGGCGATGCTGACGCTCGGTGTGTTCACGCTGATGAACACGTGGAACGACTACATGGGCCCGCTGATCTACCTCTCTTCGCCGGAAAAATACACGATGACGCTTGGCATTGCGTACTTTAAGGGCGTTTACACCACGCAGTGGAACCTTGTGATGGCCGGCTCTATCGTTTCCGTTGTGCCGATCTTGATCGCGTACCTTTGCGCGCAGAAATACTTCATTGAGGGTATTGCGTTCAGCGGCGTGAAAGGCTGATCCGAGGGCTAAAAATGGACAAGAGAAAAGCGTATGAAACGTTGACGAAGCTTTCGGCAGAGCTGCTGCGCGGCTGTGAAAAAACGGCGCCGGACGGCACGGTTTTGTTCACGCCGGACGGCGTAGGCAACTACGATGCCCTGTGGGTGCGGGATTTCGCCTATATGACAGAATACGTCGGCGACCTGATGGGGGAGAAAGCGATAGGCGATTGCATTCGGTTTATCCTGCGCGGGCAGCGTGCGGACGGGTGGTTCCCTGACCGCGTGGAGGCGAGCGGAGAAACCGTTTATGCGGCGGGCGCGAAGGGTTCGCCTGTTGGGCTGGCGAATTTGGACAACACACCGTTTCTCGCTTTTGCGGTATCGGCGTATTTTGAGATGATCGGGAAAAAGCGTGCGCAGCCGCTCTTTCGGGTGTGGTGTGCGGCACTTGACCGCGGCATGGCGTGCATTCCGCTGAGCGAAGAAGGGCTGGTTTATAACGATGCGGCGGCGCCGCACTCGCCGTATGGGTTTACGGATACCGTGTGCAAGACCGGGCGGCTTTTTATGGAATCTGTGCTTTTCTGGCGGGCCGCAAAGCAAATGGCGCGGCTGTATGACACGCTGCTGCAAAAGGAGGAAGCGGCAGCCGCATACGAGCGGAAAGCGCGCTGCGTGGAAGAGAATATCCATAAGCTTTGGGACGCGCAGGCCGAAGCATTCTTTGCGGCGGACGGAGACTGCAGGCAGCACGATGTATGGGGCATGCTGTATGCGTGGGCTATCGGGTTTCCGATGGAGGAAAGTCTGCGCAGCGGCATGACCGCATGGTTGCTCTGCAACCGGGAGCGCTACATGTACCGCGGGCAGATCTGCCAGCTTTTGGACGGTGCGGCGTGGGAAAAGCTTTTGATCGACATTCCGGCGGGCGAATACCAGAACGGCGCGTATTGGGCGACGGCGAGCGGATGGGCGCTGGAGCTTTTTGACCGCTGTGATCCGCCTTATGCGGCGCACATGCTGGACGAGCTGCTGACGGATTTTGAGGAAAACGGAATTTGCGAGTGCATCAATGAAAACTACCGAAAGCTGCCGCAGTTTGTGGTGAGCGCCGTCAATGTACGCGGTGCGCTGCGCAGAATTTTACTTGCCGAAGGAGGCTTAACATGCTGAAACAGAGCGGAAACGCGATCGTATGGTCTTACGACGGAGAAACGCTGCGCGCAGAGCCGTGGGGTGACGCAAGTGTGCGTGTGCGCGCGGTGAAAATGGGAAAAATGGGGCAGGCACCGGACTGGACGCTGCTGCCGTCCGAGAATACCGAGATCGATATCACGGAGACGGAATATGAGGGTCTGAAGGCGCTTTGCTTAAAAAACGGAAAAATCAGCGTGATCGTACAAGAAAACGGGCGCGTGACGATTTTAGACCGAAACGGGAAGAAGCTTTTGCAGGAATTTGTGCGCGACCGTACGGTGCGCGGCACGGATTTCAGCGCTTTGATGATCTCGGCACGCGAGTTTATGCCGAACCCCGGCGGCGGGTATGCGCTGAAGGTGCGTTTTGAATCCGACCCCGAAGAAAAGATCTACGGCATGGGACAGTACCAGCAGGAGACGTTTAACTTAAAGGGTGCTGTGCTGGAGCTTGCGCAGCGCAACGCACAGGTGAGCGTTCCGTTTTATGTTTCGAGCCTTGGTTACGGCTTTTTGTGGAACAATCCGGCAATCGGCGAAGTGACGTTCGGCACGAACAAAACGCAGTGGACGGCGTGCTCGACGGAACAGATGGATTACTGGGTGACGGCCGGCGACACGCCGGAGGAGATCATGGCGCAGTACGCGCGCGCGACGGGTTTCCCGAGCGAGATGCCCGACTTTGCGACGGGCTTTTGGCAGTGTAAATGCCGCTACCAGACGCAAGAGGAGCTTTTATCCGTAGCGCGGGAGTATAAACGCCGCGGGCTGCCGCTTTCCGTTATCATCATCGACTTTTTCCACTGGCCGAATCAGGGCGTGTGGGACTTTGACAAAACGTATTGGCCCGACCCGAAGGGTATGGCGGATGAACTGCGCGCGATGGGCGTTAAGCTGTTTGTATCCGTATGGCCGACGGTAGATCCACGCAGCCCGTATTACGGTGAGATGATCGAAAAGGGTTACATTGTGCATACCGACCGCGGCGGCAGAACGATGCTGGAATGCGGCGGCTATGAGACATTTATGGACACCACGAACCCGGACGCGCGGGCGTATGTTTGGGATAAGCTTAAAAAGAGCTACTATGACTGCGGCATTAAAAACTACTGGCTGGATGCCGCAGAGCCGGAGAGCATTCCGTATCATTTCGATAACTTCCGCTATGCAGCGGGCCCCGGCTTGCAGGTGGCGAATATTTATCCGTTCATGTACGGCACGATGGTTTATGACGGGCTGCGTGCCGAGGGCGAAACGGAGATCATCAATTTGGAGCGCTGCGCATGGGCGGGCAGCCAGAGGATTGGCACGCTTGTGTGGTCGGGTGACATTGTTTCGGACTTTAAGACGATGCGCAGGCAGGTCATAGCCGGGCAGCACATGGCGATGGCGGGCATTCCGTGGTGGACGACTGACATCGGTGGGTTTGTCGGCGGTGACCCGAATGACCCGGCGTTCCGCGAGTTGCTGGTGCGCTGGTTCCAGTACGGTGCGTTCTGCCCGGTGTTCCGTCTGCATGGAAACCGCACGCCTGAGGGCGAGCCAATGTCTGAGGAGCTTGGCGGCGGTATGGCGCCGAGCGGCGCGGCAAACGAAGTGTGGAGCTTCGGCGAGGAGGCTTACCCAATCCTCGTGCAGTATATGCAGCTTCGCGAGCGCATTCGTCCGTATATCAAAGCGCAGATGGAGCGCTGCCACAAAGAGGGCACACCGGTCATGCGCCCGCTGTTCTTCGATTACCACGAAGACGAGGAAGCTTGGAAGCATGGAGACGCCTACTTGTTCGGTCCGGATATTCTGGTCTCGCCGGTCACGGAGGCCGGCTGCACCTCGAAAGCGGTCTACTTGCCAAAAGGTGCGGATTGGCGCGAGGTAGAGACGGGGAAGGTCTATGCCGGCGGACAAACCGTGAACTGTGAAACACCGCTTTGTGTCATGCCCGTATTTGTACGGGAGGGCGCGGAGCTGGATTGGACGTTACTGAAACGCAGATAAATTTGTTGGGAGGTACAAATTATGAGTTGTATTCGAGTTGGCAGCGTCGGCATCGGCGGTATTTCCCGCCACGTGCATTTGCCGGGCATTGAACGCAGCCCCGATTTGAAGCTGGTCGCGGTGTGCGACATTGACCCCGAGGCGCTGCGTTACGCGCAGGAAAAATACGGCATTGACGAGGCGCATTGCTTTACGGATTACCACGACCTCATCAACTGCCCGGATGTGGACGCGGTGGATATTTCCACGCCGAACGACGTACACTACGAGGTGGCGCTTGCGGCGGCGGAGGCCGGAAAGCCGTATGCGGTGGAAAAGCCCATTGTGATGACGGGCGAGCAGGCGGATCACCTTGCGCAGGTGACAAAAGAGCGCGGCGTAAAGAGCATGGTGTGCTTCTCTTACCGCTTTAAGGCCTCTGCGCGTTACGCAAAAGATCTGATCGAGCGCGGGCTCATCGGCGATATTTATCATGTGGACATGCAGTATTATCAAGCATGGGGATTGCCGATGTGCAACACGCCGCTTGTGTGGCGCTTTGAGCAGAAGCACACGGGCTCCGGCGCTTTGGGCGACCTTGGCAGCCACGCGCTTGACCTTGTTCGGTTTGTGACGGGCAAGGAATATAAACGGCTCATCAGCCACACGGGCACGTTTGTGCACGAGCGCGAAAAGCTGGACAGCAGCGGCATGGGCAAGGTGGACGTGGACGACTTCTCCAACTATTTTGCGGAGATGGACGGCGGCACGGCGGCGACGTTCCGCATCACACGTTTCGGCTTTGGGCGCGGCAATTACCAGACGATGGAAATTTACGGCAGCCGCGGCGCAATTCAGTATGAGCTTGACCACGCTGCGCCGGATGTGGACGAAATTTACGTCTGCATGGGCGAAGTCGGGCAGGAATCGCACACGTTTACAAAGCTGCCGATCCCGGATAAATTCAAGGTGGATCAGATGCAGTCCTTTGCCGATATTATCCTTGGCAAGGCGGACGGCAAGGCGGCGACGATCGAAGACGGCAGGGTGAACCAGCACCTTGTGGACGCCGTGATCCGCTCCGGAGAAACGGGAGAATGGGAGACCTTATAATAAAGAAAGGGGAGAAAGTAAATGACCATTAAAGTAACGGTTTGGAACGAATATCTGCATGAAATTCAGTTTAAAGAGATCGCCGCGATCTACCCGAAGGGCATCCACGGCTGCATTGCGGAGTTTTTGGAAAAAGCAGGCATGGAGGTACAGACAGCTACCTTGGAGCAGCCCGAGCACGGCCTGACGGAAGAAGTGCTGAAAAACACCGATGTGCTGATCTGGTGGGGACACATGGCGCACGACCGCGTGAAGGACGAGATCGTGGAGCGCGTATATCGCCGTGTACTGAGCGGCATGGGGCTTATCGTGCTGCACTCCGGCCACGCTTCTAAAATTTTCCAAAAGTTGTGCGGTACGGACAGCGGCTGCCTGAAATGGCGCGAGGACGGCGAAAAAGAGATCCTGTGGGCGGTCGACCCCGGACATCCTATCGTTGCGGGTTTGGAAGAAAAGATCATTATTCCGCAGGAAGAAATGTACGGCGAGCACTTTAACATTCCGCAGCCGGACGAGCAGGTGTTCATCAGCTGGTTTGAGGGCGGCGAAGTGTTCCGCAGCGGCTGCTGCTGGCACCGCGGCAAGGGCAAAGTGTTCTACTTCCGCCCCGGCCACGAGGCGTTCCCGGTCTACTACCAGCCGGAGATTCAAAAGGTCATCATCAACGCCGTGAAGTGGGCGGCGCCGACCGATGCGCCGGAAGTGGTTTACGGCAACACTGCGCCGGTCGTACCGTTTGTGAGCCACATGGAAGGCAAGACCATTCAGGGTCTGCATGAGAAAAAATAACAGCTATTTGGACTGTGCTTCATAATCACGCCCCAAAAAAGGAAGCGCCCGAGCAGAAAACACGAAATGTGCTCTGTTCGGGCGCTTTCTTATGGTTTAAAGTGAAAACTCAGCCTAAGTCGATGGAGCGCTGGGCGCAGGCGTTCAGCTCCATGCCGGCGGTATGGCCGGCGAGATATTCGTAGTAGGCCTGTGCGCCGACCATGGCGGCATTGTCGCCGGTGAGAGAGAGGTCGGGCATATAGAGCGTGCGGCCGGTACGCTTGCATTCTTCCGTGAGGCGGCGGCGCAGGAGCGAGTTTGCGGAGACGCCGCCCGCGATGACGAGCTTTTTATGGCCGGTCTCGTCTGCGGCGTGCAGGAAGTTGCGCACGAGGCAATCGACAACGGCCTTGCGGTAAGAGGCGGAAAGATCGGCGATGTTGACGGTCTGGCCCTTTTGCTCGGCATTATGCAGAATGTTGATGACGGCGGTCTTGAGGCCGGAGAAGCTGAAATCGAGCGGAGCGCCGTCTACGGTCGGGCGCGGGAGCTTGAACGCTTTGTCGTTGCCGGTCTCAGCGAGTTTATCCATGGCGATGCCGCCGGGATAGGGCATGCCCATGGCGCGCGCGGCCTTATCGAACGCTTCGCCCGCGGCATCGTCACGCGTTTTTCCGAGGATGCGGAGCTTTGTGTAGTCCGTCACTTCGATGATGTGCGTGTGGCCGCCGGAGACGACAAGGCACAGGAACGGAGGCTCGAGTTCCGGGTTCGTGATGTAGTTTGACGCGATGTGGCTGCGCAGGTGGTGCACCGGGATGAGCGGTAAATTTGCAGAAAGAGAGAGGCCTTTCGCGAAATTTACGCCGACAAGCAGCGCACCGATGAGCCCCGGCGCGTAGGTGACGCCGATGGCATCGAGGTCGTTTACGGTGAGCTCTGCGCGCTCGAGTGCTTCACGCACGACGCCTACAATGGCTTCGCTGTGGCGGCGCGAGGCGATCTCCGGCACGACACCGCCGTATAACTTGTGTTCTTCTACCTGCGTTGCGACGACGCTGGAAAGCACGCGGCGGCCGTTTTCTACAACGGCTGCAGCGGTCTCATCGCAGGAGCTTTCAATGGCTAAAATTTTCATTTTTCTATCCTTTGGTCTTTGATTTGCGGGGTGAACCGCGGAAATATTCGGCTCAGTCGAGACCGATGAGCAGCTCTTTGAGCGCATCGGAAACAGGTGCGCCGTATTCGCTCACCTGCCAGCTTTCAGCAAAGCGAACGTTTTTTGCAAATTCTGCGCCGTACTGGCGGGTGAGGCACGCGAGCACGTCCTCGTCCACGTCGCCGCGGTCCCAGTTGAACGTACTGCGCAAGTACTCTACGCGCTCCTCGTGCGTTTTATCGGCGAGATCCACGTGGTCATCTGCCCACGGAAGCCAGTCGAGAAACTGGGAGGCGTGGCAGCACTCGACGTGAAACAGCGTTTCGCGGTCGTCGTCCGCCGGGCGGGCGAAATCGGAGCGGAACGGTTTGGGGTCGGTGAAGCCGTCTGCCCAGTAAAGAATGGTCGGCGTTTTGCGCAGCACGGGGGTATCCGGGCAAATGGCGGGCACGCCCATGAGGTATGAGCAGTCCTGCACGAGCTGGCCCGTAGCGCGGTGGTCGGGGTGATAATCGCACGCGCGGTTCGTGAAGATGACGTCCGGCTTAAAATTGCGGATGGTGCGCATGAGCGTTTCGCGCGCTTCGAGCGACGGGGTCAGGTGGCCGTCGTCGAACGGCAGAATTTCATAGGTGGCGCCGAGGTAGGCCGCGCTTTTTTGCGCTTCTGCCGCGCGCGTTTTGATGAGCTCTTCGCCGCGCATGGTCTGATGGCCTGCGTTGCCGGTCGTCATGGAGACAAAGCGGACAATGCAGCCCTTTGAAACCAAGCGCTTTGTGATGCCGCAGGTATAGGTATCGACATCGTCCGGGTGTGCGCCGATCATCATGGCGCGTAAAGGTTCTGACATAATAAAGCCCTCCCAATAGAAAATGAGATCAATACAACCGCCGCGGCTGTTCCGCGACTTTTTCTCATTTATTTTAGCACAAGGCAGGCGCGAAAACAAGCCCGCGCGGCGCGCAAAGCACAGAAAATACGCGGGGATGAAAATTTTCTCTTTACATTTTGAAAGCCGTGTGCTATACTCCGTTTTAACAAGCGATGAAGAGTGACAGTAGGGATCCGGAAATGGCACAGAGAGCCCCGTAAGCTGCGATGGGGTGCAGGAACGGATCACCGAACAAAGCCTTGGAGCTGCATACCGACTGCGTTTTTGCGCTGAGACTATGCCGGGCGTGCCCGTTACAGCACAGGAGTATCGATGTTTTCCGTACTTTTCTTGCGGCGACATCTGTACTTATAAAGGCGTGCGTCGTGAGGCGCGGGCAAACTAAGGTGGTACCACGGGTCATTGTATCCCGTCCTTGGAAACAGGGACGGGATTTTTTACGCTCAAAATTTCCCGCCCGATGAAAATAACAGCACGAAAGGGTGTAGAAAATGAGCGAAAACACGTTATTGGAAGCAAGAAAGGCAAAGTTCCATTATGTACGGGAGCACGTAAGCCCGTACCCGGAGCGCTATGCGCAAACGCATGAGCTGTGCGAGGCGGCAAAGCTGCCGGATGGGGTGCAGGACGTATGCGTTGCGGGGCGTGTGACGGCCATTCGACGCATGGGGAAGCTCTCGTTTGTGACGCTCTCCGATATGGAGGGCAAGCTGCAAATTGCCGTGATGCGCGACGAAGTGGGCGAGGACACGTATGACTTTTTCAAGAGGGGCTTTGACGTAGGCGACTTTATGGGCGCGGAGGGCGAGATGTTCACGACAAAGGTGGGCGAAAAGACGCTGCGCGCGAAGTGCATCACTTTTTTAGGCAAGGCGTTCCGTCCGCTGCCGGAGAAGTTCCACAGTATTCAGGACACGGAGCTTTGTTGGCGCAGGCGGTACCTCGATTTGTGCATGAACGGGGAGACGCGCAGGCGGTTCCTTTTCAAGTCGCAGTTTGTGCGGGAGATTCGGCGGTATTTGGAGGACAACGGCTACATCGAAATTGAAACGCCGGTGCTCATCGATCATCCGTCCGGCGCGACGGCGCGGCCGTTTGTTGCGCACCACAATGCGCTTGATATGGACGTTTATCTGCGCATTGCGCCGGAGACGTATTTGAAGCGTGCCATTGTGGGTGGGTTTACGAAGGTGTTTGAGTTTGCGCGGTGCTTTCGGAATGAGGGCATGGACACGACGCATTTGCAGGATTTTACGATGCTGGAGGGCTACTGCGCGTACTATAACTACCGCGACAACATGCGCTTTTTGCAGGACATGCTGCAAACGGTCATCACGAAGATTCGGGGCAGCGCGGTCATCTCCATTAACGGCACCGAGATCGATTTCGGCGCGGAATGGGCGGTGGTGACGTTCCGCGAGCTCATTTTAAAGGACTGCGGCATTGACATTGACGAGTTTAAGACGGCAGAAGCGCTGCTGCGCGAAATTGAAAGCCGACACATTGAACTCAATTCCGCCGACGACCCGAAGAAGCTTGGGCGCGGAAACCTCATCGATTTATTATACAAGAAGGTGAGCCGCCCAAAGATGATCGCGCCGACGTTTCTCATTGCGCACCCGACGGACTTGTCGCCGCTGGCGCGCGCGAATGATGATGATCCGGAGATTACGGACCGCTTTCAGCTTGTCATCAACGGCGCGGAGATCATCAACGCGTACTCGGAGCTTGTGGACCCCAATGAGCAGCGCCGCAGACTGCAAATTCAGGCGCAGAGCCACGCGGACGGTGACGAGGAAGCTATGGTGATGGATGACGACTATTTGACGGCGATGGAATACGGCATGCCGCCCATTTCCGGCTGGGGCATGGGCATTGACCGCGTTTTGCAGGTTTTGCTCGGCACGAGGAATATCCGCGACACGGTGATGTTCCCACTGATGCGGCCGGAACCGTAAGCGGAAAAAACAGCGAAATTCTGCATTTTCAAATTGCGTTTCCTGCATTTTTATGCTATACTTTAACGGTATATCCATGAAAATACGAAACCGATACAGAAAGTGATGACTTATGAGAATTTCCGATATTTTGAAGACCAACAAGGTGACGGTCTCTTGCGAGATGTTCCCGCCGAAGCCGGGCAAACCATTGGAAAACACACAGCAGGTGGTGCATGAGATCGCGGCATATAAGCCCTCTTTTATGAGCGTGACCTACGGCGCGGGCGGCTCCAACTCCAAAAACACACTGTCCATTGCAGAAGAGGTGCAGAAAAGCGGCGTTACGGCGCTGGCACATTTGACGTGTGTGGGGCAGGACGAAGAGAACCTCAGAGCGTCCATCAATGCGTTTAAGGCGAGCGGCATTGAGAATATTCTGGCGCTGCGCGGCGATATTCCGGAGGGCGACACGGCACCGCAGACGTTCCCGCACGCGAGCGACCTCATCAATGCCATTCGCCGCGAGGGTGCGGATTTCTGCATCGGCGGCGCATGTTACCCGGAGGGACACCCGGAATCGTACAACAGCGACGCGGATATTGACGGCGTGCGCCGCAAGGTGGAAAGCGGCTGCGAGTTTTTAACGACGCAGATGTTCTTTGACAACAATATTCTTTATAATTATATGTTCAAGCTCCTGCGCCACGACATTCGCGTGCCGGTCATTGCGGGCATTATGCCGGTGACAAACGCGAAGCAAATCAAGCGCATCATGAGCCTTTCGAGTTCTTCTATGCCTACGCGCTTTAAGGCGATCGTCGACCGTTTTGCGGACAACCCGGAGGCGATGAAGCAGGCGGGCATTGCGTACGCGACCGAGCAGATCATCGACCTCATCGCGAATGACGTGACGCACATTCATATCTACACGATGAACCGCCCGGACATTGCGGGCAGCATCATGACGAACCTTTCGAAGATCATTGACGGCTATGAAGCTGAATGAGAAAGAGGCGCTGCGCTATCTTGGATTTCGCGGAAAGCCGGCCGACGCGGACACCGATGAGATGATTCGCGAGATCGGCGGCGAGATGCTGCGCACGCTTACGCCGAAATGCGTTTATAAAAAATATGACATAAAAGTACTTGAGAACACGGTGGAGCTGGACGGCTGGCGCATCGAGAGCATAAAACTTTCGCGCCATTTACGCGGCTGCAAGGCAGCGTATTTGTTTGCGGCGACGCTGGGTTTGCAGGCCGATATGATGATACGGCGGTTATCCGCGCTCAATATGGCGCGCGGCACGGTGGCGCATTCCGTTGCGAATGCACTTATTGAAGACTACTGTGACGAAATGCAGGCGCAGATTGCGGAAAAGGAAGCGGAGGACGGCTTATTTTTGAAGCCGCGCTATTCGCCGGGGTACGGCGACTTTGCGCTCCGGAGTCAAAAAGAGATCTTTGCGCGGCTGGAATGTGCAAAGCGCATTGGGCTGACGCTGACGGACACCATGCTGATGGTGCCGTTTAAATCCGTGACGGCGGTCATCGGCGTGACGGACACGCCGACGTGCACGTACGTAAAGTGCCGCGGCTGCGCGAACACCGACTGCGAGTTCCGCGAAATCTGACGCGCAGAGAAAGGGAGAAAATTTATGCATCCTGTTATAGACCGATTCGGGAAGTCCGTTGTCATCATAGACGGCGGCATGGGCACGCTTTTGCAGGCAAACGGCCTTATGGGCGGCGAACTGCCGGAGCTTTGGAACCTGACACACCCCGAGGTGCTTTTGAAAATTCAGTCCGACTACGTGAACGCGGGCTGCGATATTTTGACGGCGAACATGTTCGGCGCGAACCGTTTAAAGCTGGAAAAGACGGGTCACACCGTGCAGGAGGTCGTCTCACAGGCGTTGAAGCTTGCGCACACGGCAAGCGGCGGCAAGGCGGCGGTGGCGCTCGACATCGGTCCTTCCGGCAAGCTTTTGAAGCCGTTCGGCGATTTGGCGTTTGATGACGCGTACGAGCTTTTTAAAGAGGAAATTATCGCAGGCAGAGACAACGCCGACCTCGTGATCATCGAGACGATGAGCGACGCCTACGAAGCGAAAGCGGCGCTGCTTGCGGCAAAGGAAAACTGTGACCTGCCGGTCATTGTAACGTTTACGTTTGACAGCACGGGAAAGCTTTTGACGGGCAGCAACATCCCGGCGGCGCTGCTGCTGGCGGAGAGCCTCGGCGCGGACGCGGTGGGCATCAACTGCAGCCTCGGCCCGGAGCAGATGGAAAGCTTTGTCGATGAAATGCTGACGCTGACGAATTTGCCCATTGTCATCAACCCAAACGCCGGTCTGCCGGTTTCCGTGAACGGCGAGACCTCGTACCCCGTGGGGCCGGAGGAATTTTACGCGTACATGGAGCGCTTTGCGGAGAAAGGCGCGGCGATTCTCGGCGGCTGCTGCGGCACGACGCCGGAGCATATCCGACTGCTGGCAGAACGCCTGAAAAACAAGCCGGTGAAGGAGCGTCACATTGAAAAGAAGACGGTGGTGTCCTCGTACACGCATACGGTGACGTTCGGTGCGCGACCGATTTTGATTGGCGAGCGCATCAACCCGACGGGCAAGCCGCGCTTAAAGCAGGCTTTGCGCGAAGGCGATTTGGAATATCTGTGCCGTGAAGGCATTGCGCAGACGGAACACGGTGCGGACATTCTGGACGTGAACGTGGGTCTGCCGGAGCTTGACGAGCCCGCGGTGATGGAAAGGGCCATCATCAACTTGCAGAGCGTGACGAACACGCCTTTGCAGATCGATACCTCGAACGTGGAGGCCATGGAGCGCGCGCTGCGTATTTATAACGGCAAGCCGCTGGTGAACTCCGTGAACGGCAAAGAGGAATCGCTGCACACGGTACTGCCGCTTGTGAAAAAGTACGGTGCTGCGGTGGTTGCTTTGACGCTCGACGAAAAGGGCATCCCGGCTTCTGCTGCGGAGCGTGTGGCGATTGCGGAGAAGATTTTGAAAACGGCGGAAAGCTACGGCATCGACTGCAGCGACGTGATTATTGACACGCTTGCCATGACGGTGAGCACGGGCGCGGATAACGCGATTATCACGCTCGATGCGCTTGACACCATCCGCCACAAGCTCGGCGTGCATACGGTGCTGGGCGTCTCCAATATTTCGTTCGGTCTGCCGCGCCGCGAGCTGGTGACCTCCACGTTCTTCGCGATGGCGATGCAGCGCGGATTAAGCTCCGGTATCATCAACCCGCTGAGCGACGAGCTGATGAAGGCGTACCGCTCGTTCTGCGCGCTGATGGGCATAGACGTGGGCTGCAAGGCGTATATCGAAGCGTATGCGAACACCACGGCGGCACCGGACGTGCGCACGGGCGCTGCGCAGCAGAGCGCAGGCGGCGGGTCTGCCGAAAGCGTTTCGCTGCACCGCGCCATTGTGAAAGGTCTGCGCGAGCAGGCGGGACAGCTGACGGACGAGATGCTGAAAACGACGCCGCCGCTGGAAATCATCAACGGTGAGCTGATCCCGGCGCTCGACGAAGTGGGGCAGGGCTTTGAGAAAAATACGGTGTTCCTGCCGCAGCTTCTCATGAGCGCAGACGCAGCGAAGGAAGCGTTTGAGCGCATCAAGCAGAATCTTGCGCAAAAGGGCATTCAGGAGGAAAAGAAGGGTACCATCATCCTTGCGACCGTGAAGGGCGACATTCACGATATCGGCAAGAACATTGTGAAGGTGCTGCTTGAAAACTACGGCTTTGACGTACTCGACCTCGGTAAGGACGTGCCGCCGGAGATCATTGTGCAGACGGCTATCGAGAAAAACGTGCGCCTTGTGGGGCTTTCTGCTCTGATGACGACGACGGTGGAGAGCATGGCGGAGACGATCCGCCAGCTGCGCAAAGCGCATGACTGCAAGGTCATGGTGGGCGGCGCGGTGCTGAATCCCGAGTACGCTAAGGAGATTGGCGCGGATTTCTACTCCAAAGATGCGATGGGCAGTGTGCGCTACGCGGAAAAGCTGTTTAACGGCGAAGTGTAAAACCAATCAGAGCATAGAAAAAGGACGGCAGTTGCGCTTAACTGTCGTCCTTTTTTTACTGTGCAAAATTATCTGCGGTTTGTAAACCACACGTCGATCTCATCGGGTATGGGGGTCTCAAAAAGCGTGAGAATTTTTTGCAGTAGGCCGCTGTCTACGGCGTAGTCGGTCGTTTCACCGGCGGCAACGGCAGCGTTGCGCGCTTCCATGTTTTTCGCCCAGTCTGCATCGGAAATGTCGATGTAGTGCCACTCGAAGTCGATGTCGGCATTTTTGTAGTAGGCAGAAACATTTGCGCGCTCTTTGCGGCTCCAGAAGCCCCAGTCTAAAATGACATTGCAGCCCGCGCGGGCGATGTCCACGGCTTTTTTGTGGAGATATGCTTTGATGTCCGCGCTGATCGCATCGCGTCGGTCGCCAAGGTCATGGTGGAAGAGGTCGTTTTCGATCTCATCGCAGGAGAGCACCACAGCGTGTTCTTTTTCCTTGAGCTGCCGGGTGTAAAAGCCTTTGCCGCTGCAGATTTTGCCGCAGATCAAAAATACTTTTGCCATGTTTTTACATTACTCTTTGCCGTTCCAGCAGTAGGTGCACAGGCAGTCTGCGTCGATGCCGACGGACTCCATCATATCGTCGAGGCGGTGGTAGTGCAGGGAGGTGAAGTGCAGCTTTTCGCCGATCTTCTCCACCATCTTCCGATACTTTTCGCTGTCCGGGTCGGCATATTCTTCGAGCGTGGCGCGGTCGGGGTCGCAGCCCTCAAGCTCTTTAATGACGCGGCGGGTGATGAGCTCCATTTCGGACGTGGAGCGGGAGAAATTTAAGTATTTGCAGCCGAAGAGCAGCGGCGGGCAGGCGGGGCGAATGTGCACTTCTTTTGCGCCGCTTGCGTAGAGGAACTCGGTCGTTTCGCGCAGCTGTGTGCCGCGCACGATGGAGTCATCGATGAGCAGAAGGCTCTTGCCCTCGATGAGGTCATGCACCGGGATGAGCTTCATTTTGGCGATGAGGTCGCGCTTGCTCTGGTGCGTCGGCATGAAGGAGCGCGGCCATGTGGGCGTGTATTTGATGAACGGGCGGGAGAATGGCACGCCGGACTCGTTGGCATAGCCGATGGCGTGCGCGATGCCGGAATCCGGTACGCCGGCGACAATATCGGGGTGGACGTTATCGCGGCGGGCGAGTGCGCGGCCGCAGTTATAGCGCATGCTCTCGACGGAGATGCCCTCGTAGCTGGAGGACGGGTAGCCGTAGTAGACCCACAGGAACGTGCAGATCTTCATTTTTTTGCCGGGGGCGACGAGCGTCTGCACATGGTCGGCGTCGAACACGACAACTTCGCCCGGGCCGAGCTCGCGCAGGTCGTGGTAGCCGAGGTTTAAATACGCGAAGCTTTCAAAGCTTGCGCAGTAGCCGTCTTCCTTTTGGCCGAGCACGACGGGGGTGCGGCCGAGTTTATCGCGCGCCGCGTAAATGCCGCGCGGCGTCAGGACGAGCATACTCAAAGAACCGTCAACGACCTCCTGCGCGTAGCGGATACCGTCGATGAAATTCTCTTTCTGGTCGATGATGGCGGCGACGAGCTCTGTGGGGTTCACTTCGCCGTTTTGCATCTCAAAGAAATGCGTGCCGCGCCCGATGATGTCCTCTACGATCGCATTGGCGTTATTGATCTTGCCGATGGTCGTAATGGCGAAGGTGCCGTGATGCGAACGCACCAAAATCGGCTGTGCTTCATAATCGGAGATGCAGCCGATGCCGAGCGTGCCGTGCATAGATTGCGATTCCGTTGTAAACTTCGTGCGGAACGGAGCGTTTTCAATGTTGTGAATGGCCTTGTCAAAGCCGGTCTCCGGGCTGTAAACCGCCATGCCCGCGCGGCGTGTGCCGAGGTGGGAGTGGTAATCAATGCCGAAAAAAAGGTCGAAAACGCAGTCAGTCTGCGATGCTGCGCCGAAAAAACCGCCCATAAAATAGATCTTCCTTTGCTGAAAAATTGAGGGGGCAGTACCGCGGAGGAGTTATGCGGTATTGTCCAAAACTCTTTTATTATAACAAAAATCGCGTTATCCGAAAAGAGACACAAAAGAAAAAGACCGCCGAAATTTCGGCAGCCTTTTTGTAAAGGATAACAGAATTTTTTACAAGATGGGTTCTTTTGCCTGAATGGATCTTGCGTGCAGCGCAAAAATCTCGTGGCGGCGGTCTGTGCCGAAGATGTGCTGCTTGTCGTACTCGGTGCTGAAGCCGACGATGTAAATGACGAGCAGACCGGTTTGCGGCCACAGCATGGAGATATCCAAAAGCCCGTGCAGCAGAACGCAAACGATGACGGAGACCGTGAGGGCGTAGCGCTGGTGGCACTTGTGGCTGCGGTGCAGGCGGATAATCTTGCCGACATTGATGGCAAAGTAACCGAGTAAGACCGCCGTACCCACAAATCCGAAGTCCATGAGGAGCTCCAAAAGCAGGTTGTGCGAATGCTTTGCGATGCTGTATGAGCCGTAGAGGTCATGGATGCGCGCGTATGTATTGTAGCCGCGGCCGAACCACGGGGCGTCCATAATACTGCCGATGGCGCCCGACCAGATGCTCATGCGCTTTGCAAAATCGTGCCGGATGAGATCGATGCGCGGGAGGAAATCGAGCGATTCACCGAACAGAACGAGTGTGAGCAAAATGCCGAGCATGGTGAAAAGGTACACGGAAAGCCACTTTTTCTTGCCACAGAACCACAGCATGACAGGGCAGACGATGAGCAGCACCATGAAAGTGGTGCGGCACTCGGTGAGCTCAAGTGCGATAAGATTCAACGGAATCAGGGCAGCGTATAAGCCGCGCAGCGGCGTGTCTTCGCTTTTTACGATGTTGTAGATGCAGAAGAGCACGACGAGCGAAATGTAAAACGCATAGTAATTGGGGTTTGTAAAGATGGAGTTATACCGCGCACCGTAAACCCACTCCATGCCGAGCGCGCGCTGAACGAGCGCGACAAGGAGGCAATAGGGGCTCATGAGGCAGACGAAAGATAAAATGAGGCGGAACGCGCGCTGGGTCATCGTATAGGTGGCGAAAATGACGGCGATGAATGCGAACACCATAAAAACGCCGAGCAGAATATCCGTTACGGTGCCGCCTGAGAAAATCGTGACGAGCAGGGAGAGCACCCAGAAAGCCGAAAGAAAAAATAAATCCTGTTTACGGCGGAAGAAAACGAAGCTCTGCTTCGTGGCGGCAATGTAAAACGGCAATAAAAGCAGCGCCAGCATCTCGGCATAGACGGTGAGGAAAATGGAAGCCGTTAAAACGAGCAAGACCTTTTCGTTTGGGGTAAGCTCTAAAAATCCCTTTTTCAGTGCTCTGAATACTTGCAGAAAAATGCACCTCCTGTGGACCGCGGCCGTATACCGTGATCCGGTAAAACCGTTTCAAGAAATTACGAAATCATAAAAATCCAAATCATGTGCGTATATGAGAACACTCATATAAATAAGAAATACCCCGGCGCGGATTACTATTTTAGCGCAACTTTTCTGGATTTACAAGGGCTTTTGCAGCTTTTTTGCATTTATAAAGAGATTTGTAAGATTTGATTTTAAAACTGAACAGAAGATTTACATAAGGCGAAAAACTTTATTGAAGTTGCACAAGGTTTGTCTGCGCAACTTGAACAATGCGCTGTATTGAAATGGGCATGACAGGCGTGCTATAATACGAAATATAAAGGGTGCGCGTTTGCCGCCCGAGGTTTAGGAGGCTGCTTTCATATCTATGGATATACGAGTCTTGCAGTATTTTCTGGCTGTTGTGCGTGAGGAGAACATCACGAAGGCGGCACAGCTTTTACATATCACACAGCCCACACTTTCCCGCCAACTGATGGGGCTGGAGCAGGAGCTTGGCGTGAAGCTGTTCAGCCGCAACAACCACAGCGTCACGTTGACGGAGGAGGGGATGTTATTCCGCCGCCGCGCAGAGGAAATCGTGACGCTTTCCGAAATGACGAAGCGGGAATTAAAGCAGGAGGCAATGCTGACCGGCGAAATTTCCATCGGCAGCGGCGAGTACCACGGCTCTTGCCATCTTTCCGGCATTCTGGCGGCGTTTCGCGCCGAGCACCCGAATGTGACGTACAGCATTTATAGCGGCAACTCCGATAACATTAAGGAGCGCATTGAACGTGGCACGTTGGACATCGGCTTGCTGTTGGAGCCGGTGGAAATCAGCAAGTATGATTTTCTGCACTTCCCGGTGCCGGAAACATGGAACGCGCTGGTGCGGTCGGATTCGCCGCTGGCGCAGAAGCCGTATTTGACGCCACAGGACATTGTGCCGTACCCGGCGGTGTTTTCGCGCCGGGACCAGATCCGCAGTGAGATTGTGAACTGGTTCGGCGACAGCGCGGACCGGCTCAACATTATCGCGCACGGCGATTTGCAGTACAACATGGCTTCGGTCATTCGCCGCGAAAACGGCGTGCTGTTCACGCTGAAGCTCGACTTGCAGCATAACGGCCTGAAATTCGTGCCGCTGCAGCCGCCGATCCGCGCTGCGACGGTGCTCGTTTGGAAAAAGAACCGTGTGCTCTCACCGCTGACGAACGCGTTTCTCGATTTTGCGAAGAAATACATTTCCGGCATGGAGAAGGATAAAAAATAGGTATTGGACATTATTTTGATGGTTTAGTATACTGAAAGCAAGAAATCACGAATTTTTATAGAAAAGGGGAAGACACATGGAATACGTAAAACTCGGCAACTCTGACCTGAATGTTTCGCGCATTTGCCTTGGCTGCATGGGCTTTGGCGAAGCGGCCGCGGGGCAGCACCGCTGGACGCTGGATGAGGAAAACTCCAACGAGATTATCAAAGCGGCGCTCGAGAACGGTATCAACTTTTTTGACACGGCGATGAGCTACCAAGGCGGCACGAGCGAGATGTTTGTCGGCCGTGTGCTGCGCGATTTTGCCCGCCGCGAGGATGTGGTGCTGGCGACGAAATTTGAGCCGCGCACCGACGAGGAGATTGCAAACGGCGTGACGGGGCAGCAGCACGTGAAAAACTGCCTTGATGCAAGCCTGAAGCGTCTCGGTATGGACTACGTTGATCTGTACATCTGCCACATGTGGGACTATCGCACGCCCATTGAGGAGATTATGGAGGGGCTGAACGATGCGGTGAAGGCCGGCAAGGTCCGCGCCATCGGCATCTCGAACTGCTATGCGTGGCAGCTGGCGCAGGCGAATTACTACGCCCGTATGCATGGCATGGCGGAGTTTGTGTCCGTTCAAGGGCATTATAATCTCATTTTCCGCGAGGAGGAGCGCGAAATGGCGCCGTTTTGCAAGGCGGAGAACATTGCGATGACACCATACAGTGCACTCGCCGCAGGGCGGCTCTCGAGGCATCCTGGTGAGAGCTCCAAGCGTCTTGAGGAAGACAACTACGCAAAATTTAAGTACGACAAGACCGCCGAGACCGACGGTGTGATCATTGATCGTGTGGCGGAGCTGGCCGAGAAGCGCGGCTGTACCATGACGGAGATCGCCCTCGCGTGGCTGCTGACGAAGGTTGCGTCGCCCATCTGCGGCGCAACGAATCTTTCGCACATCACAGGGCTTGTGAACGCCGTTGAATTGAGGCTCACCGCTGATGAGATGGCATATCTCGAGGAGCCCTACGTGCCGCACGCGTTGGTCGGCGTGATGGCGCAGAACCATGGGTGATTTGGAGACGCCGTGTATTTCACTGCCTGCAGGGCAATTTCACATACCGAAGGGATTTATTTCGTTGAAAAAAGGACTTTGCATTTGCAAAGTCCTTTTTTCTGGTGGAGGAGGGTGGATTCGAACCACCGAAGCTAGAAGCAGCAGATTTACAGTCTGTCCCCTTTGGCCACTCGGGAACTCCTCCGTATACAGAGCTGCGTAAACGCAAACTCATATTATAAAAACGGGAAACCCGTTTGTTGCAAGACGAACACACTGCTCGCTTGAGACAATCGTTATTATAATACATCGGTGCGCAAAAGTCAACCCTGTTTTTGCGAAAATTTGTGTTTTTTCGCGGGGGAAGACTTTGCGGTTCTGGTTTGGCTTGACATCCTCGCTTTGGGGCGGTATACTGTATTTATTGCGGCAGGAAGCTGCGGGGGCGTTGAAGCGCCGAATCTTGTTTTATAGGATTAAATTGTGCCAGCGGAGGCGCGCGGACTGTATGGGGTTCGTGCGCCTTTTTGATTTTAGGAGGAATTTGCATGAAGACTTTGTATTTTGACTGCGGCATGGGTGCGGCGGGCGACATGCTTTCGGCGGCGCTTTTAGAACTGTTTGACGACAAACAGGCAGTGCTCGACGAGCTGAACGCGCTCGGTATCCCCGGTGTGGAATTTAAGGCGGAAGTGAGCACGAAATGCGGCATCAACGGCACGCATCTTTCCGTTACGGTGAACGGCGAGGAGGAAGAAAGCGCTGACGTGCACGACCACGAACATCACGCTCACGACCATGTACACGCACATGAACATTCTCACGAACACGAACATGAGCATCACCACGACCACGATCACGAACATACGCATGAGCATGAACACGACCACGGGCATCACCACCACAGCAGCATGGCGGATATCGAGCATATCATCGGGCATCTGCCGTTGGAGGATGCGGTGCGTGCAGACGTGATTGCGGTGTATAAGCTCATCGCGGAAGCGGAGAGCCATGCGCACGGCATGCCGGTTTCGGAGATCCACTTTCATGAAGTCGGCACGATGGACGCGGTGGCGGACATTACGGCGGCGTGCTTGCTCATCCGCAAGCTTGCGCCGGAGAAGATTGTTGCGTCACCGGTGCATGTAGGCGCGGGAAAGGTGCGCTGTGCACACGGTGTGCTGCCTGTTCCGGCCCCGGCTACGGCGTATATTCTGCGCGACGTGCCGATCTACGGCGGGCGCATTCAGGGTGAGCTCTGCACGCCGACGGGCGCGGCTTTGTTGAAACACTTTTCGGCAGCGTTCGGCGATATGCCGGTTATGCGCGTGCAGCGCGTGGGTTACGGCATGGGCAAGAAGGACTTTGAAGTGGCGAACTGTGTGCGCGCGATGCTGGGCGAAACCGGCGACGGCGCGGACTCCGTTTACGAGCTGAACTGCAACATCGACGATATGACCGCCGAGACGATTGGCTTTGCGGCGGAGAAGATTCGCGAGGCGGGCGCGGTGGAGGTCTTCACGACCGCCGTTATGATGAAGAAAAACCGCCCCGGCACGCTGCTGACGGTGCTGTGCCGCGAGACGCAGAAGGAGGCCGTTGTGCAGGCGATTTTCAAACACACGGCGACCATCGGCATCCGCGAGACGCTGTGCCGCCGCTATGTGCTGACTCGCACGGAGGAGACGGTGGAGACCGCCCTCGGTCAGGTGCGCCGCAAGGTGTCTTCCGGTTACGGCGTGCAGCGCGCGAAGTTTGAGCACGATGACCTGGCGGCGCTCGCCGAGAAAAACGGGTTGAGCCTCACGGATGTGATGGAAAAAATTGATAGATAAAATATAAAGGTTTATGGGCCTCGCGTTTTGCGGGGCTCTTTTTCTGCGTGCGGCAAAACTTGCAAAAGTATTGCAAAATAACTGCAAAAACTGTACGGTTTATATTGAAACAGCGGGGCGGGTGTGGTATGCTCTGGGCGTAGGAAGGTTACACAAAACCGAAAGGAGCATTGGTTATGAAACGGACGTTAAGGACAAAAATCTGGTGTGCTGTGTTGGCGGTTGCGTGCGTCAGCGGCGTGGCCTTTGGCGCGGCGAACCTGCCGCATGTGCAGGCGGAGGCGGTCTCCGGCGGGATTAAAGTTACGGAGGCACCGATGACGAAAAAAGAGGAATACCGCGCTGCACGCGAAAAATTTGAAAGCGCAGAAGAACAGTGCTTTCCGAGCGCAGACCTGACAAATGTGCCGAAAATCGTAAAAAATGAGGACGGTAGCATTGCGGCAGAAACCGGGTCGCTCGGTTTTAGCGCCTGCGTAGGCAGTGAGCTTGCCGAGGTTAGCCTTTACGGCGGAAAAAATGTGACGGCCACGGTGTTGGATGTTCACGTTTCGGATCATCTGGAATATGGGCTGATGCAGGATGACAGCGAAGACATTATCCCGTGGTGGTTTAACGGGCGATACCCGTGGCTTGAAACTTGCGAACTTGGCGCGGACGGTAAGCTTTCTTCGCCGCATTATGCACTTGCGTACGTGACTGTGCGTTTTGAAAATACGGGCGAGGAGACTTCCGGCGTTACGACCGGCTCGTACGTGATAAAGCAGTATAATGACAGCGGGTATTGCTTAGATCAGTTTGAGTGCTGTACGGATAAACGCGAGCTTGTAAACGGCAAGGTGAAGATTCCCGCGAATGCGGAAGACCCGAACAAGACCGGCAATATCATTTTAGAGCCGGGAAAGCCGCGCGAGTTTACGTTTGTATATTTCGTTTCTGACAGGTATATTCAGCCTTACGCGGATACGGATGCCGCAGAACGCGACGGCGTGACCGATTATATCGAGACACTTGCGAATTATGCGACGATGACGTACGAGGAAACGGATTGCCGCTATACGTTTGAGTTTATCGATTCCGAAAATGAACCGACGCGCTATGACGTGAGCGACATTGTGAATGATTTCTTTACGGAGCACAAATAATATTGCAAATCGGAGCCGGATGAAAACTAAGAAAGGAGAATGAACCATGAAACGGAAAGTGTATGGCACGGTGTTGTGTGCGGTTTTGGCAGCGGTGGGCATTGGTGCCGCCATGTGGAGCGCAGGCGCGGAAGAAGCAGTGAAAAGCACGGTGCAGGCGTCGCCGTCCCCGACCCCGAAGGTCGCGCCGTCGGCGAAAGAGCTGAACGAGATGAGAGATTTTACGTCATTGGAATCGCGCCAGTTGGGTGAATACTGGTATAACGATGACCCTTCGACGTATCTCGGCGCTTCCGATTACATGCGGGCGGTGACGAAGGTCATGACGCCGCAGCAGTGCTTTGAATTGAACAAAGACATCTTAGACGCGGCTTATCCGAACTATAATGGCCTTGGCCGTTACGCGGAAGATACCGTAAAGCTTCACAGAAATGCGGAAGGTGCGCCTGTAACGGAAAGCGGGAAGCCTGTGAAGTTCACGGTGGAAAGCGGTACAAGCTCGCGCATCAACTTGCCGAGCAGTATGCCGATCGACTGTACCTTGACAGATGTGCATGTTTCCGACCGGCTTGAATACGGCTTGAAGCCGGAGGACGGTCTCTATATCCCATGGACGGAGGAAGTGGACAAGAGCGTTTATCCGTGGGTCGAAACATGCGCGCTGGACAAAAACGGCGTGCTGACCGCGCCGGAGCACTATGCGTTCGTGTACTTGACGGTGCGTGCCGAATACAGCGGTAAGCTTGATGCTGCGCTGTTCCGCATGGAGAGCACGAATATGTACTGGTACAACGGAAACGGCTATTTTCTGGACAGCGCAATGCCTGCGCAGGACAAGACAGAGCTGATCGACGGTACGGCGCAGGTCCCGTATAACAACGAGAATGCGGACTGGGCGACGGATATTGTACTGAATAAAAACGAGCCGCGCGACCTTTTGTATGTGTTCCTCGTGCCGGATCGGTACGGCGATACGATCATTGATGAAGCGAGTGCGATACGGGACGGTGTACACAGCGGCGATGATATGGCGAAATATTACGGCATCGGCGCGTATGTGGAAGAAGACCTGACGTATACGTTTGAAGCGTTAAGCTACGGCAGCCGCACGGCGAAGCTCGACCTGACGGAATACGTGAAGGCGTATTTTGCGGAGCACAAATAAATTTGATGGGAAGGCCCGGCTTTTGCCGGGCTGTTTCCTTATGTTTCTGCGGTTTTGCGGAGAAAAAGGAAATTTTCAAATTTTTTCATTTTAGAGTTGACAGAACGGCGCGAAATTGCTATAATATTAAAGCTGTATGACTCATTAGCTCAGTTGGCAGAGCACTTGACTTTTAATCAAGGTGTCCGGAGTTCGAATCTCCGATGGGTCACCAAGCGCGTTTTTACGCGCTATGCGCTGGTGTAGCTCAGTTGGTAGAGCAGCTGATTTGTAATCAGCAGGTCAGGGGTTCGAGTCCGTTCACCAGCTCCAGACGTGACAAACGGGTTTCCCGTTTTTATAATATGAGTTTGCGTTTACGCAGCTCTGTATACGGAGGAGTTCCCGAGTGGCCAAAGGGGACAGACTGTAAATCTGCTGCTTCTAGCTTCGGTGGTTCGAATCCACCCTCCTCCACCAGAAAAAAGGACTTTGCATTTTGCAAGGTCCTTTTTTCTGTGAAATAAATTCCTTCGGGATTTGTGAAATATACCTTCGGTATGTGAAATTGCCCTACGGGCAGTGAAATGCGCTGCGGCGCGTGAGATTTATTTCATTTCACATTTTGCGTCAGCTGCGGGTCTTTGTCAACGTGGTAGGTATTTTGCACAGTGCCCTTGTAATTTTGTAGAAATCCGATTATAATATAACCAGAAATTTACTCTTTTAGGGGGAGTTTACCATGATTTTTGAAAATATGGATCGCATTATTTTTGCAGGGGATTCCGTGACGGATATGGGCAGTGCACAGCCGGTGGGCGAGGGCTTGTTTGACAACATGGGTCACGGCTATCCGCGCGTCATCGAGAGCCTTGTGACAGCGACTTACCCGGAGCTGAGCATTCGTTTTACGAACTCCGGCATCAGCGGCAATACGTCGAAAGACCTGCTTGCGCGCTATGAGCGCGACGTGCTTTCCTTGAACCCGCAGTGGGTGTCCATCTGCATCGGCATCAATGATGTGTGGCGGCAGTTTGATTCTCCGGCGCTTACCGATCAGGCGGTTGACCCGGTGGAATATGAAGAAAACCTGCGCACGATGATCGAACAGGCGAAAATGGTTGCGAAGGGCGTTATCGTCTGCACGCCGTACTACATGGAGCCGAACAAGAGCGACTTTATGCGTGCCAGAATGCAGGAATATGTGGACATCTGCGAGCGCCTTGCCGAAGAATACGGCTGCCGTTTTGTAAACTTCCAAGCGGTGTATGACAAGTTTTTGCAGTATAAACATTCCTCGCTCATCGCATGGGACCGCGTGCACCCGAACCAGATCGGCGCGACGCTAATGGCGAAGGAATGGCTTTCTAAGTGCGGGTTTGAATACGACCACACGCCTAAGGCGTAAGATCCTATTATAATCTGGGGGAGTTGAAAGCATGAAATTTGGTGTGCAGCTTTACGGCCCGCTCAACAACATGCAGGGCGAGGTCTTGGAGAAGCTTTCTGCGTTGGCAAAGGCCGGTATTACGGAGATAGAGCCCTGCGTGACGACGGGGCCAATCCTTGGCCCGGAAGGCGTGATCTGGCCCGCAGACTGGCTGCTTGCACATGTCGAAGAAATTCGGGATATGGGCCTGCGGATTGTATCAATCCATGTTTTTGCGGAGAATTTGGTACAGTCTATGGATAAGCTGAAGGCGGTCGCGGAGAAGACCGGGCTGAAGCAGTTTGTGGTGAAAACGCCGGAGAACAGTACGGAAAGCATCTTGCAGCAGACGGCGCTGAACTATATGAAAGCGGCAGATATGCTGGAGACGTTCGGCGTTCGGTTGCTGCTGCACAATGAGGCCGGAGATATACAGACGAAAATCGCGGGCAAGACGGCGTATGAACACTTGCTTGACCTTTGCATGGGCAAGGTAGGCGCACAGGTGGACGTGGGCTGGGTGCAGTTTGGCGGAGAAGACCCGGTCGCATTTTTGGAGCGCAACGCGGCGCGGGTGCAGTCCGTGCATCACAAGGATTTCGGTGCGGGCCGCGAGCCGATTGACGTGCCGGTGGGCACGGGCAACGTGGACCTTGCCGCGTGCTTCCGTTTTGCCCAGAGTCGGGACATTCCGCAGCTTGTCGATCAGGAGCACTTTGGCTCCGATGTGCCGGGCGAGCTTCAAAAAGTTTGTCAGATGATGAACGGGTTTGCCCAAAACCGAAAAGACACGGTGAGCTTTTTGAATGTTTACGACGTGAAGACCGGCGCGGTGCGCACAGTGGCAAGTTTTGACCGCGTGATTGAAGCGCCGAACTGGCTGAAAAACAGCGATACCATTCTTTATAACGCCGAGGGGCACATGTATGCCTATGACCTCAACACGAACACGGAACGGCTGCTCAACACCGGCAGCTGCGACCAATGCAACAACGACCATGTGGTCTCCCCGGACGAAACGGGGCTTGCGGTCAGCCACATGACGTTTGACAACGGAGACTTTACTTCCCGTGTTTATATCGTGCCGATGAAAGGCGGTGAGCCTCGTCTGGTGACGCCGAACAGCCCGAGTTTTTTGCACGGCTGGTCGCCGGACAGCACGGAGATGGCCTACTGCGCTTTCCGCGACATCGACGGCAGGCAGGAAGTGGACGTATACACGATCCCGGTGAACGGCGGCGTGGAAAAGCGACTGACAAAGGGTGGCTTTAACGACGGCCCGGAGTATTCCCCGGACGGAAAGTACATTTGGTATAACGCTACAAACTCCGGCTTGATGCAGGTTTGGCGCATGGAGCGGGACGGCGGTGAGCAGACGCAGATCACCGAAAACCGGCGGAACAACTGGTTCCCGCATGTATCACCGGACGGAAAACGGGTGGTCTATATTTCCTACGGCCCGGAGCAGCTGGAGCCGCACGAGCACCTGCCGAACATGCCGGTGGAGCTGTGGCTGATGGATGCGGACGGCGAAAATCAGCACAAAATTCTGTCGCTGTTTGGCGGGCAGGGCTCAATCAACGTGAACTCCTGGGCCGGAGACAGCATGCGGTTTGCATTTGTGAGCTACGCGATTTTGAAAGACTCGAAATGACTGACGAGGTAAATAAAAATGATTTTTGAAAATAAAGGCAAAGAGAATACCTTGGAGACGCTGCACATTGCTTTAAACGCCGCAAAGGAGCGCGGAACGACGCTTGTGGTGGCTTCGAGCACGGGCGACACGCTTATAGAACTCATCAAAATGCAGGAAGAGCTCGGGACAAATGTGCCGATGGTCATGGTGGGGCAGGCGTACGGCTACCCGAAGCAGGGCGTGAACACCATGACGGACGAGCGGCGCGCGGAGTTGACCGCAGCCGGTGTGCATATCATTCATGCCGCGCACGCTTTGAGCGGTGCGGAACGCGGCATCAGTCGTAAATTCAGCGGCGCGTACCCGGTGGAGATCATGGCGCATACGCTGCGCATGTTCGGACAGGGCACGAAGGTTTGCGTGGAGATTGCGATGATGGCGCTGGATAACGGCGCGATTGAGCTTAATAAGCCGGTTGTCTGTGTAGGCGGCTCGGCGCGTGGTGCGGACACTGCGTGTATCATCACGCCGGCGTATACGGCAGACTGCCTTGACACGAAAATTCACGAGATTCTCTGCAAGCCGGGTTTGTATTAAATTATAAAGCAATGACAAAAGCTCTGCGCCTGAAATTCGGTGCAGAGCTTTTTGCTGTCTTACATTATCGTTTGCCGCGCTTTTTGGGCGGCTCGCCTGTCCAACGGCGGCTTTGGGGCGCCGGCGGTTGACTCGTTCTGCCGTGCTTTGCGCCGTTTTTGTTTTTACCGTCAAACGGTTTATTGCTGTTTGCGGCGGGCTTTGGGGGAGCAAAACGGGTATCACCGTGGCGGGGGCGCAAGAGGCAGTTTTTGCCTGTGCCAATGAGGTCGCGGCGATTCGCTTTGATGAGCGCTTCTGTGACGAGGTTGTAATTTTTCGGGTCACGGTACTGGATGAGCGCGCGCTGCATCGCTTTTTCGTGCGGGTCGCGCGCGACATATACAGGCTTCATTGTGCGCGGGTCGAGCCCCGTGTAGTACATGCAGGTCGAGATTGTGGACGGGGTGGGGTAGAAGTCCTGCACCTGCTCCGGCATATAGCCGAGGTCGCGCAGATATTCCGCGAGCTTTACGGCGTCCTGTAAGGTGGAGCCGGGATGCGAGGACATGAGGTACGGCACGAGGTACTGGTTGAGGTGCATTTCTTCGTTCAGCTCTTTGTAGCGCTTGACGAAGCGGCGATAGACGGAATTCTGCGGCTTACCCATCATGCGCAGCACGCCGTCGGAAATATGCTCCGGTGCGACTTTGAGCTGGCCGCTGACGTGGTATTTAACAAGCTCGCGGAAGAACGTTTCGTCTTTGTCATTGATGAGGTAATCGAACCGAATGCCGGAGCGCACAAAGACCTTTTTCACTTTGGGCAATGCGCGCAGCTTGCGCAGGAGGGAGACGTAATCCGTGTGGTCGATCTCCATGTTGGGGCATGGCTCCGGGAACAGGCATTGGCGGTTTTTACACACGCCGACCTTCATCTGCTTTTTGCAGGCAGGCTTGCGGAAGTTTGCCGTGGGGCCGCCGACGTCGTGAATGTAGCCTTTAAAATCGGGATCCTCGGTCATTTTTTTCGCTTCTTCCAAAAGCGATTCGTGGCTGCGGGACTGAATGATGCGGCCCTGGTGGAACGTCAGCGCGCAGAAGCTGCATGCGCCGAAGCACCCGCGGCAGCTGGCAAGACTGAATTTCACTTCTTCAATGGCGGGGATGCCGCCGAGGGCTTCGTAATCCGGGTGATAGGTGCGCGTATAGGGCAGGGCGTAGGTGTCATCCATTTCTTCGGTCGAAAGCGGCATCTGCGGAGGATTCTGCACGACGAACAGGTGATCGTCCGGGTAGGGCTCGACGAGCGTTTTCGCCGTGAACGGGTCGGTGTTGAGATACTGATTGTAAAAGCTTTTCGCGTACAGCTCTTTACTGGTGGAAATTTTATCGAAGCCAGGGAGATGGAGCACGTCATCGCCGTCGGGCGCGATGTGCGTTTTATACACGGTACCGCGGATGAACGTGAGCTCCTGCACGGGGATGCCGCTGCGCAGGGCTTCGGCAATCTCGACGATGGAGCGCTCGCCCATGCCATAGGAAATGATATCCGCGCCGGAATCGAGCAGGACGGAGCGCTTCATTTTGTCCGACCAGTAATCATAATGCGCAAGGCGGCGCAGGCTGGCCTCGATGCCGCCGATGATGATGGGCGTTTTCTTAAACGTGCGGCGGATGAGGTTGGAATATACGATGACGGCGTAATCCGGGCGCAGGCCCATTTTGCCGCCGGGGGAGAAAAAGTCGCTGCGGCGGCGCTTTTTGGCGACGGAATAGTGGTTCACCATGGAATCCATATTGCCGGCGGAAACGAGAAAGCCAAGTTTTGGCTCGCCGAGTGTGCACACGCTTTCGGGGTCGCGCCAGTTCGGCTGTGCGATAATGCCGACCGTGAAACCGTTTGCTTCGAGAATGCGGGAGATGATCGCCGTGCCGAACGACGGGTGGTCGACGTAGGCATCGCCGCTGATGTACACGAAATCGAGCTGTTCGATGCCGCGTACCGCCATATCTTCTTTTGAAACAGGCAAAAAAGCCGTTCTGTCTGATTTGTTCATGAAAGTTCCTTTAAATGCTGCCGGTCAGAATGCCGCACGGCTCTGTCCAGTCAAAGTGTTTTGTTTCCTCGCCGAGCTTCCACACGGCGGGGCAGGTGGTCTCGTGCCAATCGAGCGGGCATGCGGTGGGCTGGGGCTGACTTGCGCGGCGGAAAGCGTCGCGGATGATGGCTTTGCGCTCGCTGTTTAAATAGGAAGCCGGAACGGAGAGCAGCGTGGGTGTGCCGCTTTTTGCCACAAGCTCCAGCCAGCGCATGCCGAGCGTTTCGTCGATGGCATCGGTGAGCGGTACGCAGTCGGCATCAATGGCGAAGAAGCGGTCGTGCATCGGCGCGGTGAATGCCAATGTGTTCATGCCCATGCGGCGCGTACGTGCCCAGAGTTTGCCGCTGACGTCATCGCCGGTGCGGTTGAGGTGCATGAGCCCGGCGCCGAGGTGGCCGAAGCAGTTGCAGCCCATGACCATGGCGTCACCCGCGGCAGCTAAGATGCGTTTATATAATTCAATTAAAATTTCGGCCGTCGTGCGGGTCTCGTCCGCAAAGCGCCAACCGCTGTCTGTGAGCTCGTCGCCCATTTCAAAGCCCCAACGGCCGAGTACGTCGTAGGAAGTGAAATCGTGCTTGATGAGCTTGTAACCCCAGCTTGAGACGGTGCGGATGTCCTCCGCGATATGGTCGAGCACTTCGGGCACGGAGGGGTCGAGGTATTCGGGGTCACGCTTCGAGCGCCAAGAGGCGGGAATACTTTCGCTGTGATCCCATAATAAACGTACCCAGATGCCCGGCTGTATGCCGGATTCGCGCAGCTTTTTGGCGAGGCCCGGCATGTCCGGAAAGCCCTTGTTGCCCGCGCGCCACGGGCCGCCGTTGTAGTTATCCGCACGGTCGATTTGCCAGCAGTCGTCGATGATGAACCACGGGCGGTTTGCGAGCCCCTCGGTGAGTTCGGCGAGGGCCTTCGCTTCGCGCAGAACGTCATCTTCCGTGGCATGCCCGTAGGCATGGTACCAGTTATTCGCGCCGTAGACGGGGGATTTCGGCAGAATGGGGTTCGGGCTCAAAACGGAGAAAAATTCACCCATGGCAGTAAAGCCGTCGGCGTCTTCGTATTCTGCACGGCAAAGCTCCGCAGCGCAGAGTGTGCGGCCGTTTAAGCGCACGCCGAGACCGCCGCAGCGCACGTCGAGGTATACGCTGTACCCGGTGCTTTCGGCTGTCCACCAGCACATGGCAGCGGGCTGCGTGTGCACGCCGAAGGCTTCGGTCTTGTTGCCGCTCTGCAGGAAGAAGTACCACGGCATGATGCGATGGGGGACATAACCGCGCCATTCATAGTCGCCGTAGCCGCGCTCCCAAACACCGCCTAAAACCTGCGCTTTTTCGGGCAGCGGGTCCGCGAAATAGAGCGTGACGCGCTGCACGGGCGTTGTGTCAGCGGTGACGTATACGCGCAGAGCTTCGCCGTTCGGCTTTAACTCGACGGTGATGTCTTTATAGGTAGTTGGATTTTGAAACGGAAGGAATTTTTCTTCGTCATCGGTTTTTAAGAGCATGCCGGTGGGCATGGGGAATTTTTTTGGATTCATAGGGGTGCTCCTTCGGTCATGGATGCTTTTTTATAGTATAACACAGGATACGCAAAAAGAAAAGTGATGAAATTCCGTGAAAGCTGTACGAAAAATTCGTTTGATTTTCTTCCTTGTCAACAGTGCAAAGGTGTGCTATGCTTTAACATGTACGCACAACTGAGTTTTATGTCGATTGACAGTTTCAATGGAGAGGACAATAAAAATGAAAGAAAAATTTAAAGACAGTGCGCTTTCCCCGAAAGAGCGTGCGGAAGACCTGCTGCCGCGCCTGACGCTGCGCGAAAAGGTCGGTCAGGTGAATCAGAAGCTTTACGGCTTTCAGAGCTACACCTGCAACGGCGAGCACGTGGAGCTTGCGGACAGCTTTAAAGAAGAAGTGGAAAAATGGGGCGGCCTCGGTGTGCTTTACGGCTTATACCGCGCAGACCCGTGGGCGAACAAGGATTATACGACTGGCCTTACCGGCGTGAACGCAATCCGCGCCTATAATCTGGCGCAGCACTATGTACTGGAGCACTCTCGCTTCGGCATTCCGATGCTGATGAGCAGCGAGTGCCCGCACGGCCACCAGGCGCTCGACGGCTATTTGCTGCCGGTGAACCTCGGCATGGGTGCAGCGTGGAACCCGAAGCTCGTTGAAGAGGGCTTTAAGGTCGTTGGCGAACAGCAAAAAGAAATGGGCGTGGATTTTGCGCTCGTTTCCATGCTGGACATTCTGCGTGACCCGCGCTGGGGCAGAAGCGAAGAGTGCTACGGCGAAGATCCGTACCTCTGCGGTCAGAACGCTGCTGCGGCGGTGAAGGGCTGTGCGAGCGCCGGTTTGGAGGTTGTTGCGAAGCACTTCTGCGCACAGGGCGAAACGACCGGCGGCGTAAACGCCAGTGCGGCGCGCATCGGCGAGCGCGAGCTGCGCGAAATTCATCTGCCCGCGATGAAGGAGGCCGTGAAAGCGGGCGCGACGGGTGTGATGGCAGCATATAATGAGATTGACGGTGTGCCATGCCATGCGAATGAGTGGCTTTTAAAGGACGTGCTGCGCGAGGGGCTTGGTTTTGACGGCATCGTGATGGCGGACGGCGTAGCGATTGACCGTCTCGATATGCTGACGGGTAACGACAAGGCGGCAAACAGCGCGTATGCTTTAAATGCAGGCGTGGACGTGAGCCTGTGGGACGACAGCTTCCCGCACCTGGAAGAAGCCGTGGAGCGCGGGCTCGTTTCCGAAGAAACGCTCGACAAGGCGGTTCTGCGCGTGCTGGAGCTGAAATTTGCGCGCGGGTTGTTTGAGCACCCGTACCTTGAAGAAAAACCGCTGACGGAATACAATGTGCCGAAAATATTTCCGCAGAGCCTTGAAATTGCGCGGCAGTCGGCAGTGCTGCTCAAAAACAACGGTGTTCTGCCGCTGAAAAAAGAGAAGAAGCTGCGTATTGCGGTCATTGGCCCGAACGCGGACGCGCTGTATCAGCAGCTTGGCGACTACACACCGCCGCTGCGTGACGGTGTGGGCGTGACGGTGCTTGACGGCATTCGGAACGAATTTAAGAACGCCGATGTACGCTATGCGCTCGGTTGCACGATCTGCGACGACGATACTTCCGGTATTGCGGAGGCGGAGAAGCTTGCGGAGGAGAGTGACCTCGTCATTTTGGCGCTGGGCGGTTCTTCAAGCCGCTTTGCGGGCGCGGAGTTTGACACGAACGGCGCGGCAATCGTCGGTACGAAATTGCAGATGGATTGCGGCGAGGGCGTGGATACCTCTGATGTGCGTCTGCCGGGCGCGCAGAACGAGCTGGCCAATGCCGTGTTTGAAAGCGGCAAGCCGGTCGTGACGGTGCTCATTTCCGGCCGCCCGCATGCTATCCCCGAGATCGCGGAAAAGAGCGACGCGGTGCTGTGGTCGTTCTATCCGGGCCCGTGGGGCGGCACGGCCATTGCGGAAGTTTTGAGCGGCGCGGCAGATCCGTGCGGCTGCCTGCCGGTTTCTGTGCCGCGCACAACGGGACAACTGCCGGTGTACTACAACGCCCGCGCTTCCTACGATGTGATGCGCTACCGCGATTTGGAGAACACGCCGCTGTACCCGTTCGGCTTCGGTTTGCACTACACGACGTTCAAGACGACCGTAAAGGACGGCACGCCGGAAATTTCTATTGCGGCGCTTGAAAACGGTAAAACGCATACCGTGACGTGCGAGGTGGAAAACACCGGCAGCACAGCGGGCCATGCGACGGTGCAGCTGTACATTCAGGGCGTGAGCGGCACGATTGTCCGCCGCGTGCGCGAGCTGAAAGCGTTTGAGAAGGTGTATCTCCAGCCCGGCGAAAAGAAGACGGTCGAACTGAAGCTTGACTGTGACGCACTGAGCATCTGGAACCGCAAAATGCAGTTTGCGCCGGAAGAGAGTAAAGTGGAGCTTTACGTTGAGGAAAGCGGCAGCAAGGTCTGGAACGGCGAGCTGAAAATTACGAAGTAAACGAATATAGTCAAAACAAAAGCACCGTGCCTCACAAGGACACGGTGCTTCGTTTATTTATGCTTTAAGAGAAATTATTTGTGCGCTTTCATATATTCGAGATTTTTCTCGATGAGGGCACAGCGCTGGCGGACGCAGTCTGCGGAACGCAGCGGGTCGGCCGGGGTGCCGAACGCATAGTCGAGCAGCTGTGCAATGCTCGTCTCCGCGACGTGCATGCGTGTATCGGAGGAAGCGTAGTAGACGTAGACCTTGCCGTCGTCATCAGCGATGGCACCGTTCGTGAACACGACATTGGAAACATCGCCGACGCGCTCTTTGCCCAGCGGGGCGATGAAGAAGCCGCCCGGTTCTGCAATGAGCTTTGCAGGGTCCTGCAGGTCGGTCACGAAGACATACAGCACGTAGCGCAGGCCGGCTGCGGTGTTGCGCACGCCGTGTGCAAGGTGGATCCAGCCCTTTTCGGTCTTGATCGGCACAGCGCCGGCGCCGTTTTTGGACTCGGTGATGGTGTGGTAGCGGCGCGGACTGACGACTTTTTCTTCGTCGATGACAGCGTTTGTGATGTCGTCGCATAGACCGAAGCTGACGCCGCCCTGGTCGCCGGCTTCAATGAAGCTGTCCTGTGGGCGGGTGTAGAACGCATACTTGCCGTTGACGAATTCCGGGTGCAGCACGCAGTTGCGCTGCTGGGGAGATTTCGTCTTGAGGTCCGGCAGGCGCTCCCAGTTGACGAGATCCTTTGTGCGGACAATGCCGGCAGCGGCGAATGCGGCGGAGAGGTCGTTCACGGTCTTATCCTTGCTTTCGCTGCAGAACACGCCGTAGATATAGCCGTCTTCGTGTTGTGTCAAACGCATATCGTAGACGTTCGTTTCCTCGGGGGAGGTGTCTGGCAGGATGACCGGGTAATCATCAAAGCGGAAGCCCTGCACAGGGTTATTGCTGCGCGCGACGGCGAAGAAGGACTTTCTGTCATTGCCTTCTACGCGGGCGACGAGGCAGTACTGACCGTTCAGCTTGATGGCGCCGGAGTTCATGACGGCGTTCACGCCGAGACGCTCAAGACCCAGCGGATTTGTCTCCTCGTTCAGGTCAAATTTCCAGAACGGCGGAATGTGGTCGCGGGTGAGGACAGGATTCTCGTAACGCGTGTAAATGCCGTTGTAAAAAGCGGCAGGCTTGTTCTCTTTTGCGATGAGCGCTTCGTAATCGTGAAACGCCTTTTCAATGTTCGGGTTCATGTTTGTACCTCCATACAGAATATTACAAGCATACTATACCACGCGACGTGCATTCGGTCAAACGGTATGTGTTGCCTGTTATTGCAAAAAGGTTGTTTAGCGGATATCCTTGTACTCGGATTTTTCTGCGCGGCGCTGCTGGATGTAGGTGATGAGCTCAAAGAGACCGTCTGCTAAAATGCTGATGCCGAAGAACATGATGGCGGCTTTTGCGGCACGGAACGGATTTACGAGCAGCACGATGCCGAGAATGAGCGGCAGTACGGCGGAGATGAGTACCCAGAAGCGGTAGGGGCTGTACACCGAGAGGGCATCAACGGCGAGCGGCATTTTTCCGATGCCGTCTACAAGCAGCATGATGCCGAGCGCGATGGGCAGGAAAGAGAGGACGACGTACGGGCGGGAAAAGCAGAAAATACCGAACGCAAGGCAGAGAATGCCAATGACGAGCGTGCCGCCTGCAGTGAAGCCGAGGTTTCTGGCTTTTATAAAATACCAAAAGCTATGTGCGGCGTACAAAATGAGTGCAGCGGCGATGCCCCAGCAAAAGACGGTGCCGGACATGCCCGGCCAAAACGTGAGCACAAGGCCGAGCGCCATGTAAATGACGGACGCCCAAAGAGACGTGGTGCGGAAGAAAATGTTTTTCATGAAGATAAGTCCTTTCTATAATAGAGTAATGGAGTGTGTATTTCTAAAGGCGGTTTTGACCGCCTTTCAAGAACCCCCTTGATAGGGTTTCTTGCGGCGCAACAATTCACCGGATTGTTGCGCCTATTTTCCTGATCTTAGTTAGGCAAAAGGTGTTTCGACTTTTGCGAAAGTCGACTTAGGGCTTTGCCCCGAGCCCCCACCAACTTTTTGAAAAAAGTTGGATCAAAAACTTTATTCGTCTCGCTTTCCGTCAGCTTGTGCGCTTGAGTTCAAAATGATTTTTGGAGAAGTTTAAAATGCCTTCGTCGCGCATTTTGCCCATTTCTTTGGAAAGTGCGCTGCGGTCTACGCTGAGGTAATCCGCAAGCTGCTGGCGATTGAACGGGATTGTGAAGCTGTCGCTGTTTTCGCGGATGGCCTGAAACGACAGGTATGAAATGAGTCGCCCGCGTATCGTTTTCGGTGCGGTGTGGAAAATGCGGCGCGAAAGCGACAGGTTTTTCTGCGCGCTGACGAGCAGCAGGTTTTCAATCAGCTTGCCGTGGTGCCTGCAGTTTACGGGACACGGGGAGAGGATCTGCGCGGTTTTCAAAAACAACACGGTGCAGTTTTCTGCGGCGGCGACATTGACGAGCATCGGTTCATTCGGCACACAGGCATAGGTCTCTGCAAAGACCTGCCCGGGACCGACTTTATCAAGAACACTGCGGTTGCCGAAAATGTCGTCGCTTTCAATCGTCACGCTGCCCGTGAGCACGATGCCGAGCGCGTTTGTGTGCTCACCCGCGTGGCAGATGAGATCGCCCTTTTTATAGCTGCGTGTTTCCGCTTTTAGGTGCTTGAGCAAAACGCCGAAATCGCCTGCGGGGATGCCCCGAAACAGCGGCGAGCGCCCTAAGATGCTGTAATCCGTAAAATAGCCTCCTTTTTTCGATCTTCGTTGTTATAACAACATACTTTACAGCCTAATCGTAGTATACTGTGTTCGTAAAGTCAAGAGAAAACCTTGTGACTTTTGCAAAATTTAAAAATTGGAAGGAATTTTGAATATGATCCGCACCATCGTTCACTTTGATGAAGAAAAATGCAACGGCTGCGGCCTGTGCGCGAATGCCTGTCAGGAGGGCGCCATCGGCATTGTAAACGGTAAGGCGAAGCTTCTGCGCGACGATTACTGCGACGGTCTCGGCAACTGCCTGCCTGCATGTCCCACGAACGCAATCTCCTTTGTGGAGCGCGAAGCGGCGGCGTTTGACGAGGAAGCCGTGAAAATGGCTATGGCAGAGAAAGCCGCGAAGAAAGAGGCAGAGGAAATGGCAGAAAAGCTCGGCACGCCGAAGTTCACCGGTTGCCCGGGCAGCATGGCACGCGCTATTGAGAGAAAGTCTGTAAATACGGATAACCGTGCGGTCGGCGGCAAGATTGAATCCGAGCTGCGCCAGTGGCCGGTGCAGATCAAATTAGCGCCGATCTGCGCCCCGTATTTTGACGGCGCGAACCTTCTGATTGCGGCGGATTGCACGGCGTATGCGTACGGTGATTTTCACCGCGACTTTGTGCACAATCGAAAAGTGCTCATCGGCTGCCCGAAGCTCGATGAGGGCGATTACACCGAAAAGCTGACGGAGATCATCCGTCAGAACGACATCAAGAGCCTGACAATTGTGCGCATGCAGGTGCCGTGCTGCGGCGGCCTTGAGCACGCAGCAGTGAACGCACTGAAGGCGAGCGGCAAGTTCATCCCGTGGCAGGTGAAGGTCATCGCGACCGACGGCAGTCTCGTAGAATGAGGACGGGAAATCAAACGTGGGATGCGCTGCTGGGGGCGCTTGTGGGCGTTGTCCGCGCGGAGCAGAAAAACGCGAAGACCGTGGAAACGGACAGAGTGCTTTTTGAGGGCTTTGCCGCGCTTGCGGAGAATGATGAAACGGCGTTGCAGAACATGCTGGCGTGCGCCCACGCGGAGAAAAACCGCATTGCGCCGGACTGTGCGTATTGCGCCATGCCGTGCGGCAGCACGAGCGATTTAGATTTCGGCACTGTGCGCAACGCGCGGGAGGCTGTGCGGAAGCAGAAATTTGCCATCACCGAACGGTTGATCGAAATCGCGCCGGGGATGCTTTGCAAGCTCGAAAGCGGTGAGTTGGGCGAAGACGAGCTTTTTGTGTTTCACAAAGCCGTGTTTGCGCTCGGCGAAGATTGGAGCCCGGAGGAGCTTGAAGAGATGCTTGAAACTCTAAACTGAACCGTTTTGTTGCAAGGAGGAAGCTGCGGCTTTCCTCCTTGACTTTTTTAACTTGATATTGTATGATAAGCGCAAAGAGGGTGAGATTTGTGACCGATTATACATGGCAGCCGATTCCCGGCAAGACGCTTTCGCGCCGGCTGCCTGAGGGCACAGCGCTCGTTTTAGAGGGCGGCGGCCTGCGCGGCTATTACAGTTGCGGCGTGATGGAAGCGTTCATGGAAAAAGATCTGCTGTTTCCGTATATTATCGGCGTTTCGGCGGGCGCAGCGAACGCGCTTTCGTACATATCGGGCCAACCGGGGCGCAGCCGAGAGATTATTGAACACTACGTCGGGAACCCCGACTATGTGAGCACGCGAAATCTTTTGACAAAGCACACGATGTTCGACTTTGATTATATTTTCGGCACGGTGCCGGAAAAGCACATTTTTTTCGACTGGGACAAGTTTCATGAGCAGAATACGCGCTTTTTAACCGGCGCGATGAACTGCGCGGACGGCAAGACCGTTTGGTTTGAAAAGGACACGCTAAAAGCGCCGTTTATGGCTTCGCGTGCATCGTGCTCCGTGCCGCTCATCACGAAAATTCAGCATTATATGGGCTATGACCTCTTGGACGGCGGCATCAGTGACCCGATTCCAATCGAAAAGTCGCTTGCAGACGGCAACACGTTCCATGTGATCGTTTTGACGCGCAACAAGGGCTACCAAAAGGAACCGTTTGGGCACACGGCGTTTTTGAAAGCGGCGTTTCGCAAGTACCCTGCTGTGGCAGAAGCGATGCGCACGCGGCATGAGATTTATAACCGCCAGTTGGCGTTGTGTGAAAAGCTTGAAAAAGCGGGCAGAGCGGTCATCATTCGTCCGTTAAAGCCGCTCAACGTCAGCCGCACAAAGGCGGAGGTTCCCGCGCTGCTCGCTTTACATGACGAGGGACTTTATGAGGGGCGCGCGGCACTCGGTTCAATTAAAGAAATGCTTAGTATTAAACTCTAACAAAAATAAAGGAGGCATTTTCATGACACTTTTTAAAATGGAAAACCGCAGAAACTTTGGGTTTTCCGCAGAAAATCCAACAGGCACAAAAGGCGGCGGCACACGCGCCAAGGACTGTGAAAAGCTAAGTCCATGCATTCAAATTCAGCCCGGCGAGACCGTTACGCTGTGTGACACGGACGGCCCGGGCATGGTGACGCACATGTGGTTCACGGGTTACGTGGGACACTCGTTTATTCTGCGAATCTACTGGGAAAACAATGAACAGCCGTCCGTGGAAGCACCGTTTTCGGCATTTTTCGGTTGCGCGTATGACGAGAATTTTTCTGACCGCGACGGCAATTACCCGGTTTTGAACTCAGCTGCGATGCTCGTCGCGCCGGGGCGCGGGTTCAACAGCTACTTTGAAATGCCGTTCAGAAAACACTGCCGTATTACAATGGAAAATCGCGGTGAAAAGCCAGAGACGCTTTTCTATATGATTTCCGGATGGTATGGAGAGATTCCCGAAAACAGCGGTTATTTTCACGCGACATATCGGCAGGAGCACCCTGTGCAGAAGGGACGCTCGTATGTGATCTTGGACGGCGTGCACGGCAAGGGCTGCTTTGCGGGCGTGACGCTGGCTTCCGGCATGAACGGGCACAACACCTGCTGGGTGGAAGGCGAAGCCAAAATGCATAT
>ENA-OUQL01000050-OUQL01000050.1-human-gut-metagenome-genome-assembly--contig:-NODE-50-length-99135-cov-17.4074_pt1 | contig 99135 bp, 86 predicted proteins | sample MGYA00237945_ERZ548829 | MGnify/ENA primary metagenome ERZ548829 (study PRJEB26490, sample SAMN05194708) | human gut metagenome | biome: terrestrial biome; feature: human-associated habitat; material... | reverse complement strand
GCGTGGTCCTGTGTTACATTTTCCCCACTTGTCAATTTTCTTCTTGACATTTGCCCATTCTGTTTATTATTTTCGCAGGTCGCCGGGGAGATCTTGCCGATGCCTTACGACAGGCGGATGAAGGGGGCGCTGACGTAGCCCAGATGCTCCCCGTGGGACACCACGTACCAGTCCTGATAGCGGCCGTACACCGTCACGCCGTCGCCGTCGGGGAGCCGGGCCGTTACCGTGGACTGGAGGGAGGGGCCGGAGCGGAGGTTCACCGGGCCGTCGGAGACGGTGGATACCTGACCCGGCTGGGGCGAGGGGGCGGTGTAGGGCAGACCGAAGTACTCCGTGAGGCTCAGCACCAGGTTGGCGGCGATGCGGGGGATATTCTCCTGGATCCACAGGGCATCGTCGGGGTTATCGTGGTAGCCCAGCTCCAACAGCACCGAGGGGAACCGGGGCTGGCGGATCTCTCCCAGAGAGGTGGTGGCCCGTGTGGACACCTTCTCCGGCAGGGGGTAGATGTCCCGGAGGTTTTCTACGAACAGCTCCGCCGCCCGGCGGCCATTGGCGCTGGTGGGATAGTAGAAGGCGAGAATGCCCCGGCTCTGGCCCTCGGCGCTGGGGCCGGAGGCGTTGGAGTGGAGGGCCAGATAGAAGTCGTACTGTCCGGCGTTGGCCTGCCGGATGGAGGAGGCGGCGGTCATGTCCGGCGTATTGCGGGAGAACTGGATGCCGTTGAGCAGCAGAATGGGCTCCATGGCATCGGCCAGCAGGTTCATGAAGGATTCCTCTGACCCGGCGCCGGTGACGTAGGGGTTATATTCCTGAGTGCTGGGACTGAGATAGATCTTGGGCATGGAAATGGCTCCTTTCCGGAATGTTCCTGTGACAGTGTATGCGGGAGGGGAAGGGGGTGTTCTTTTGGGGGATACGGGGGTGACTTCTGCCAATAGCTTTTTCTTGCCTCCGGCTGCTCGTTCTTCTTTTGTCTCCGACGGGTGACTTTCTTTCAGCAGTCCCTTTTGCGTAAGGAACGTGCCTCCGGCGGCCCATTCTTCTTTTGTCTCCGACGGGTGACTTTCTTTCAATAGCGAAAGAAAGTCTACACCGTCGTGTCAGCCGGTTTCCAGCCACGTTGTGGCGTGAAAACCGGGACACTTCCTCGAAACCACCTCGCTTCATCCGCCACAGGCGGCGCTTCGGCGGTTTCCAAAGAACGCCAGCAGAAACCCATGGTTTCTGCACTTCCTTTTTGTGTACAAGAGCTGCATCCTAAGTCCCGCCGAAGCAGGGAATTGACTGCCTTCTACTCACGCTGCCGCTGCATTGTGAGGGTGAAAGAGATTGCTGTTCTACCGTGGGGAATCCGTATGTTCCGGCGGTAGACGCATCATTTTCTTCGCCTGAGCCGGGAGCGGCAGCGGGTCTGTTGCTGCGTCAATTCCCTTTATGGCCCATAACAAACGAAACTCTTGAGAGTAAAGGGAGTCCAGAGACCATTGGTCTCTGGCGGCTCTTTTGCCCACTTTTCCAGCTGCTGGGAAAAGTGGGCCGCCGGAGGCACGTTCCTTACGCAAACGTGCTATTGAAAGAAAGTCACCCGCCGGAGGCAATCGAAGAAAAAACTACTGGGAAAATATGCCGCCGGAGACAAAAGGAGAAAAGACTGCGGGGAAAGGACACCACCGGGGAGCGAAGCGCAAAATTCCGCAAAAAAGGATTGACATTTCTCTCATATCTGCTATAATCTGAAAACGGTTTTCATTTTCAAATCTGCGAGGTGACGCATATGACCTATATGACCCGGCAGCAGCAGGCAGTGCTGGACTGCATCGCCGCCTGCCCCGGCGGCTGCGCCACGGCCATGGCACTGGCGGACCGGCTCCGCAGCGGCGGTCAGTCCGTGGGACTGACCACCGTATACCGCCAGCTGGAGCGGCTGGAGAAGCAGGGGCTGGTCCACAAGCTGGTGACGGACGAGGGGGCCTGCTGGCAGTACTGCGACTGTCACGCCCACCGGGACTGCATCCTACTGAAGTGCGAGGTGTGCGGGGCCATCCAGCACATGGACTGCGCCCATTTAGGGGAGCTGTATCAGCACGTTTTGCAGCAGCATCATTTCCGCATCAACCCCCGCAGGACGCTGTTTTACGGTCTGTGCGACCGGTGCAGCGGGGAGGAGCCGTCATGAGGCGGCTGCTGGCGGCGGTGCTGGCGGCGGTGGTGCTGCTCCCTGCGGTGGGATGCGCTGCCCGTCCGGCAGAGCCGGAGAGCGGCAAGCTGCGGGTAGTGTGCTCCCTGTTCCCCTACTACGACTTTGTGCGGGCCATCGGCGGGGAGGACGTGGAGGCGGAACTGCTGGTACCCGCCGGACGGGAGACCCACAGCTTCGAGCCAACGCCGCTGGATGTGATCCGGCTGTCGCAGGCGGATGTGTTCGTCTACAACGGCGGGGAGAGCGAGTACTGGGTGGAGGAGATCCTGGACTCCGCCGGGGAAGAGATCCCCTACACTCTGCGGCTTATGGACTATGCCCAGCCGCTGGAGGAGGAACTGGCGGAGGGGATGCAGGGGGCGGGCCACGACGACCATCATGACCACGACGACGGCCATGAGGACGAGGTGGAGTACGACGAGCACATCTGGACGTCGCCCCGTATTGCCATGGGGCTGTGCCGGGCCATTGCCGGGACGCTGCAGGAGGCCGACCCGGAACACGCACAGAACTACGCCCGGCGGCTGGAGACGTATCTGGCAGAGCTGTCAGAGCTGGATCAGGCCTTCACGGAGGTGGTGGCCGACGGCAATCGGCACATGGTGGTGTTCGGGGATCGGTTCCCGCTGCTGTACTTCTGTAAGACCTACGGGCTGGAGTACCGGGCGGCCTTCCACGGCTGTGCCGGGGATACGGAGCCGTCGCTGGCTACCCTGAAATATCTCATTGATAAGGTGCAGGAGGAGGGCATCCCGGTGGTGTATACCATCGAGCTCAGCAGCCGGAAGGTGGCGCAGGCCATTGCCGAGACCACCGGGGCCAAGGTGCTGACCTTCCAGTCCTGCCAGACCGTGTCCCGGCAGGACTTCGACGCCGGGGCCACCTACCTGTCGCTGATGCGGCAGAATGTCGCTGCACTGAAGGAGGGACTTGCCTGATGGATAAGGAAACGCTGCTGTCCTGCCGGGACGTGTCGCTGGGCTACGAGGGACACACCGTGTGGGAACATCTGACCTTCTCGGTACATTCGGGGGAATACCTGTGTATCGTGGGGGAAAACGGCTCCGGCAAGTCCACGCTTCTCAAGAGCCTGCTGGGGCTGCTGCCGCCGCTGAAGGGGGTCATCCGGCGAAGCGACACCGCAGGGGCGGTGGGCTATCTGCCCCAGCAGACCCAGGCGCAGCGGGATTTTCCCGCCACCGTCAGCGAGGTAGTGCTGTCGGGCTTTCTCAGCGCCCGTGGAAGGCGGTTCTTCTACTCCGCCGCCGAGAAGTCGCAGGCGCTGATGCACATGGGCAAGCTGGGGATATTGGAATTGAAGGATCGGTGCTACCGGGAGCTGTCCGGCGGACAGCAGCAGCGGGTGCTGCTGGCACGGGCGCTGTGCGCCGCCCGGCGGCTGCTGATCCTGGACGAGCCGGTGACGGGGCTGGACCCTGCCGCCGCACAGGACCTGTACCGGACGCTGGCCTATCTCAACAAAAATGAGGGGCTGGCCATCGTCATGGTGACCCACGACCTGCAGAGCGCCCTGCAATACGCCGACACCGTGCTCTATGCCGGGCAGGGCAAGTGGTTCCACGGCACGACGGCGGAATATCTCGCCTCCCCCTACGGGCGGCGGTTCGGAGGTGAGCGGGCATGACGCTGCTGCTGGAGATGTTTACCTATCCCTTTATCGTCCGGGCCTTTGCCGCCGGGGTGCTGCTGTCGCTGTGTGCGGCGCTGCTGGGGGTGCCGCTGGTGCTCAAGCGGTACTCCATGATCGGGGACGGACTGAGCCATGTGTCCTTCGGGGCGCTGTCCGTGGCGCTGGCCTGCGGCTGGGCGCCGCTGCCGGTGTCCATCCCGGTGGTCATCGTGGCGGCGCTGGGGCTGCTGCGAATGACGGAGCGCAGCCGCATGGGGGCCGATGCCGCCATTGCGGTGGTGTCCGCCTCATCACTGGCGGTAGGCGTCATCGTTACCAGCCTCACCACCGGCATGACCACGGACGTGGACAGCTATATGTTCGGCTCCATTCTGGCCATGACGCAGGCGGATGTGGTACTCAGCGCCCTGCTGTGCGTGGGGGTGCTGGTGCTGTTCGTGCTGTTTTACCACCGGCTCTTTGCCATCACCTTTGACGAGAACTTCTCCCGTGCCACCGGGGTGAAGGTGGGGCTATACAACACCCTGCTGTCGGTGCTGACGGCCCTGACCATCGTACTGGGGATGCGGATGATGGGCGCTATGCTCATCTCCAGTCTGGTGATCTTCCCGGCACTGTCGGCCATGCGGGTGGAAAAGAGCTTCCGGGGCGTGGTGGTGCTGGCGGGGGTGCTGTCGGTGCTGGGCTTCTGCGCAGGTCTCACCGGTTCGTATCTGCTGAGCACCCCGGTGGGAGCCTCAGTGGTGGTGGTAGACCTGCTGATCTTCCTGCTGTGCTGCGGTGTGCGGCGGGTGCGGGGCTGAGACTTAAAACGCTTTGGGAGGGACGCTGCGGGCTGCGGCGTCCCGTTTTCCCGTTGGGGCGGGGAAAATACCGCCTGAAAAAGCCGGTTTCGACGGAAAATCCCCGGAAAAGCTCTTGCAATCACTGAAAAATCGTGCTATACTTACTGCATAGTAAGGTGGTATTGACTGGGAGTGGACGATTCGTCCGCTCTTTTTGTTGGTCATTTTTGCATCCTTAAAATACGGCGGACAGGAGGTTCCTATGGCAAAGAAGATCACCGAGCTGGTGGCGGAGGTGGCGGCGCCTGTGGCGCAGGAGCAGGGCTGCACCCTGTGGGACGTGGAGTATGTCCGTGAGGCGGGACAGTGGTATCTGCGGCTGTATCTGGACAAGGACGGCGGCGTGGACATTCTGGACTGCGAGGCCGTGAGCCGGAGGGTCAGCGATCTGCTGGATGAGCTGGATCCCATCGAGGCAAGCTATATCTTCGAGGTGTCCTCCGCCGGAGCGGAGCGGCCTTTGAAGCGGCCCTCGGACTTTCAGCAGTTTATGGGCAGCCCCGTGCTGCTGAAAACCTATAAGCCCGTCAACGGCCGCAAGGAGTTCGCCGGGAGGCTGGCGGGCTACGACAACGGAGCCGTAGAACTGGATATGGGCACGGCGCAGCCCCTGCGGTTTGAAAAGCAGGACATTGCGCTGGTGCGCCTGCGTGTGGAATTTTAAGCAACGACAGAAAGAATAGGAGTTACGATCATGAAATGCGATGAGATCTTTGCCGCACTGGCAATGCTGGAAAAGGAGCGGGGCATCCCTCAGGACTTTATGATGAACAAGATCGTTCAGGCCCTGACCACCGCTTATAAGCGGGACCACGAGGGTGTGGAGAACGTGGTGGTGGAGGTCAACGAGGAGAAGCGTGACCTGAAGATGTTCGTGCAGAAGGAGATCGTGGAGGAGGTGGAGAACCCCGGCTCCCAGATCTCTCTGGAGGAGGCCCGGCGCATCTCTGCCAAGTATGAACTGGGCGGTATGGTGCGCTTCCCGGTGGAGAACGTGGAGTTCGGCCGCATTGCCGCCGGTAACGGCAAGCAGGTCATCATTCAGGGTCTGCGGGAGGCTGAGCACGGCATGATCTATGACGAGTGGGGCTCCAAGCAGCATGAGATCCTCACCGGCACCGTGTCCCGCATCGATCCCCGCAGCGGCAACGTCTATCTCCGCATCGGCACCGGCAACGAGGCCACCGAGGGCATCCTGAGCCTGAACGAGCAGGTCAGCACCGAGACCTACACCGAGGGGCAGCTGCTGAAGGTGTATCTGGTGGAGGTGCGCCGCGGCACCCGTGGCCCGCAGGTCATGGTGTCCCGGACCCATCCGGGCCTTGTCAAGCGGCTGTTTGAACTGGAGGTGCCGGAGATCTTCGACGGCACGGTGGAGATCCGCTCCATCGCCCGTGAGGCCGGCAGCCGCACCAAGATGGCGGTGTGGTCCGCCGACGAGAACGTGGATCCCATCGGCGCCTGCGTCGGCCCCCGTGGTCAGCGTGTGGCTGCCATTGTGGAGGAGCTCCACGGCGAGAAGATCGACATCATCAAGTACTCCGAGGATCCCGCCGAGTTCATCGCCGCTGCGCTGGCTCCCTCCGATGTGGAGGAGGTGCGTCTGGCGGACGAGGGCAAGGTGTGCCGGGTCATCGTCCCCGACGACCAGCTGAGTCTGGCCATCGGCAAGGAGGGGCAGAACGCCCGTCTGGCTGCCCGGCTCACCGGGTATAAGATCGACATCAAGCCCGTATCCCGGGCGGATGAATAAGTTCGTATCCTGAGAGGAGGCCCGTCATGCAGAAGGTGAAGAAGATCCCCCAGCGCCAGTGCGTGGGGTGCCGTACCAAGCGGGATAAAAGGGATCTGCTGCGGATCGTCAAGACCCCGGAGGGGGAGATCGTGCTGGATGCCACCGGCAAAAAATCCGGACGGGGCGTGTACGTCTGTCCCGACCCGGAGTGCCTGCGGAAGGCACGGAAGTCCCGTGGGCTGGAGCGTGCGCTGGAGACGACCATCCCGGCGGAGGTATACGATGGGCTGGAGGCCCGGATGGGGGAGTAATGGAGCATATTTTATCAATGATCGGCCTTGCCAAAAAGGCGGGCCGTGTGGAGATCGGTGAGGAGCCGGTGGGCTCTGCCGCCCGCAGCAAGCACGCACGGGTCATTCTGGTGGCGTCGGATGCGGCGGCCGGCTCTGTGCGCCGGGCGTATGCCTTTGCACAGACGGGGGCCTGCCTGTGTCTGACCATCCCCGCCGACAAGGACGCTCTGGGCCGTGCGCTGGGCCGCAGCAGCTGCGCCATGGCGGCTGTCACCGACGTGGGCTTTGCCGACGCCATCGTGAAAAAGCTGGCAGCCATGGATCCGGAGCATTATGAGCAGGCATCCCAGCGGCTGCAGATCAAGGCCCGGCGGGCCATGGAGCGGCGGGAGGAGCAGGCCCGGCACGAGAAGAACCTGCGCCGGGGCAAGAAGCGCACGGCTCCCCCGGAGCCGCCGCAGCCGGTGCAGGAGCCGCCCCGTGAGGCGGCGAAGGAAAAGCCCCGGCGTCCGGCCCGTCCGGGCCGCAGGCGCCCCGCTGCTCCGCAGCAGCGGTTTGCCGGTTCCCGGCCGGTGAAAAAGGGCAAGGGCTCCGGCAGGGATCGGAAAAAATCGTAAGTTTTGTGCTCCGGCACATTTCGTAATCACAAAGATGGAGGTGGCTTTATTTGGGTAGCGTAGGAAACAAATATAGAGTGCATGAGGTGGCGAAGGACTTCGGAGTCCCCACCAAGCAGATCACGGAGATCTTGACCAAGTACGCCGAAACGCCCAAGAACCATATGCAGGTCTTGGAGGATCGGGAGCTGTCTCTGATCTTTGAGTATCTGACCCAGCACAATCAGGTATCCGGGATCCAGGTGATCTTCGCCGAGGGGGCCAAGCCTGCCGAGAAGAAGCAGCAGCCTGCCGCCAAGCCCACCGAGAAAAAGCCGGAGGGCAAGGGGGAGAGCCGTTCTGCCAAGCAGGAGACCAAGCCCGTCTCCCGTGTGCCTCAGACCAAGGTGGTGGACACCCGCAAGGCCACGGCGGTGAATCTGGATAAGTACGACGAGAAGCTGCAGGACATGGCGGAGGGCCGCACCGGCGGCGGCCGCCGGGCCCAGCAGCAGACCCAGGGCAAGGAGAAATTCCGCAACGGCGGCAAGCGCCGGGACAACGGTTTTTCCAATAAACGCAAGCAGGAGGAGGCGGATCGTCTGCGCCGCCTGCGGCTGGAGGTCATCAAAAAGACCCCCGTTACCGTGCAGATCCCCGATGAGATCAGCGTGGGCGAGCTGGCCAGCCGCATGAAAAAGACCGGCGCAGAGGTAGTCAAGTGCCTGATGAAAAACGGCGTCATGGCCTCCCTGAGCCAGCTCATTGACTTCGACACCGCCGCCATCATCGCAGAGGAGATGGGCTGCAAGGTGGAGAAGGAGGTAGTGGTCACCATCGAGGAGAAGCTCATCGACGACCACAAGGACAACGAGAAGGATCTGGTACCCCGTGCCCCCGTGGTGGTGGTCATGGGTCATGTGGACCACGGCAAGACCAGTCTGCTGGACTATATCCGCAACGCCCATGTGGCCAGCGGCGAGGCCGGCGGTATCACCCAGCACATCGGCGCCTATCAGGTGCAGATCAACGGCAAGCCCATCACCTTCCTGGATACCCCCGGCCACGAGGCATTTACCTCCATGCGAGCCAGAGGAGCCATGGTGACGGATATCGCCATTCTGGTGGTGGCCGCCGAGGACGGTATCATGCCCCAGACGGTGGAGTCCATCAACCACGCCAAGGCTGCCGGGATCCCCATTATCGTGGCCATCAACAAGATGGATAAGCCGGAGGCCAATCCCGAGCGCATCAAGCAGCAGCTCACCGAGTACGGGCTGGTGTGTGAGGAGTGGGGCGGCGACACCATTGTCTGCCCCATTTCCGCCAAGACCGGTATGGGCGTGGACAATCTGCTGGAGATGCTGACGCTGACCGCCGAGGTGGGTGAGCTGAAGGCCAACCCCAACCGTGCCGCTCAGGGTACGGTCATCGAGGCCCGTCTGGACAAGGGCCGTGGCCCCGTGGCCACGCTGCTGGTGCAGAACGGCACGCTGAAGCAGGGCGATATCATCATCGCCGGTACCTCCGTGGGCCGTGTCCGGGCCATGGTCAGCGACAAGGGCCAGAAGATCACCTCCGCCGGGCCCTCCGTGCCTGTGGAGATCACCGGTCTCAGCGAGGCACCCACCGCCGGCGCCACCTTCAACGCCGTGGCCGATGAGAAGCTGGCCCGTGAGCTGGTGGAGCAGCGCAAGGCCGAGGAGAAGGCCAAGGCCAACGCCCCTGTCACCAAGGTCTCGCTGGAGGATCTGTTCAGCCAGATCCAGGCCGGTGAGATGAAGAACCTGAACCTGATCGTCAAGGCCGACGTGCAGGGCTCCGTAGAGGCGGTGAAGGCTTCGCTGGAGAAGCTCAGCAACGACGAGGTGCGTGTCCGTGTCATCCACGGCGGTGTGGGCGCCATCAACGAGTCCGATGTGATGCTGGCCTCTACGTCGCAGGCCATCATCGTGGGCTTTAACGTCCGCCCCGACAACGCCGCCCGTGACTCCGCCGCCCGTGCCAACGTGGATATGCGGATGTACCGTGTCATCTATGATGCCATCAACGAGATCGAGGCCGCTATGAAGGGTATGCTGGCGCCCAAGTTCCGTGAGGTGCTGCTGGGCCATGCCGAGGTGCGCCAGACCTACAAGGTCTCCGGCGTTGGCACCGTGGCAGGCTGCTACGTGCAGGACGGTAAGCTCCAGCGCAAGGACTGCCAGGTCCGGCTGGTCCGGGACGGCATCGTCATCCACGAGGGTGTGCTGGCCTCCCTGCAGCGCTTCAAGGATCAGGCCAAGGAGGTTCTGGCCGGCTACGAGTGCGGCCTGACCATCGAGAAGTTCAACGACATCAAGGAAGGCGATATTGTGGAAGCCTTCACCATGGAGGAGATTCCCCAGTAAACGGGGGAGTGGCCTATATGCGCCGTCTCCGGTCGCCTTCCGGCGCAGCACGGCTGCGCTCGCAGGTCGTGCGTACAAGGGTTTTGCGGAGCAAAACCTTGCTTTGGCGGGATTCATTTCCGCCAAAGGATGGTAAATCGGGGCCCCCATGAAACGGGTTTCATGGGGCAGGCGATATGGTGGAAGCCTTCACCATGGAGGAGATTCCCCAGTAAACGGGGAGAGTGGCCCGTGGAGAGAGGTGTTCGGCAAGCACCGGCCTTTCTACGGACAGTTCGCAGATGGCCGTGGGAAGCCGTGATACCACACAGGAACCGCCGCCGGATGCGCTCTGACTCCGATTTCCCCCGCAACAGACAAACACAAGACCCAGAGGGCGGGCGCTTCGCCCGCCCTCTTTTCCACATCCAACGAAAGGAGAACCGTCTATGTCATCCAACCGCATCGGCCGCATCAACGACGAGATCCAGAAGGAGCTCTCCGCCCTGCTGCGGACCGTCAAGGACCCCCGTGTGACGGACTGTATGCTGACCATCACCCATGTGGACACCACCAGCGATCTGCGCTATGCCCGCATCTATGTCAGCGCCCTGAACTGCCCGGACGAGAAGGGGCTTTTGAAGGGCCTGAAGTCCGCCGCAGGCTATCTGCGCCACGAGCTGGGCAGCCGCATCGACCTGCGCTATACCCCGGAGCTGCAATTTTTTGTGGACGACTCCATCGCCTATGGCGCACACATTCTGGATATGCTGAACCATGTCAAGCCCGCCGATCCCCGGAACGCCGATATCGTGCTGCCGGAGGATCGGGAGGACTGAGGAGGTGTCTGTTATGACCACTGCGGAAGCCGCCGCCCGTCTGGCGGCTATGGATCAGGTGCTGATCCTCACCCATGTCCGCCCCGACGGCGATACCATCGGCTCCGCCGCCGCCCTGTGCTGCGGCTTGCGGGCGCTGGGCAAAACGGCGTATCTGCTGCCCAACCCGGAGCTGACGGCCACCTACGCCCCCTATGCCGCCCCCTATCTGGCGGAGGCGGATTTTGCACCGGCGTATGTGGTCTCCGTGGACATTGCAGCGCTGTCGCTGCTGCCGGAGAACGCCCGGCCCTATCAGGACCGCATTGCTCTGGCCATCGACCACCACCCCTCTCAGGAGTTTTTCGCCCGTGAGACGTGTCTGGAGGCGGACAGCGCCGCCTGCGGCGAGATCGTGTACGATATCCTCCGGCAGCTGACGCCCCTGACGCCGGAGATGGCTCTGCCGCTGTATGTGGCCATCTCCACGGACACCGGCTGCTTCGTCTACTCCAACACCACCCCCCGCAGCCACCGCATCGCAGCCCAGCTGATGGACTGCGGCATCGACGTGGCCCCCGTCAACAAGGCACTGTTCCGCACCAAGAGCGCCGTGCGTCTGGCCATGGAGGCCCGGATGGTGGCGGGTATGGAGCGCTGCGACGCCGGGCGGGTGGTGGTGATGCAGATCCCCCTGTCCCTGCGGCAGGAACTGCACGCCACCGATGCCGATATTGAGGAGCTCAGCGCTCTGGCGGCGCAGGTGGAGGGCACCGACTGCGGTGTGACCCTGCGGGAGCTGCGCCCCGGCACGGTGAAGCTGTCCCTGCGGACCGGCCCCCGTGTCAACGCCACGGAGGTCTGCCGCCTGTTGGGCGGCGGAGGTCATGCTGCAGCGGCGGGAGCCACCGTCAGCGGCACCATGGCTCAGGCGAAGTCCGCCGTGCTGGCGGCCATCGCTCAGGTCATCGGCCCGCTGGCCCCCTGAAAAGGAGCGACTATGGCCAACGGGATCATCATCATCGACAAGCCCGCCGATTGGACCAGCATGGACGTCTGCGCCAAGCTGCGGGGAATACTGAAAACCAAAAAGGTGGGCCACGCCGGGACACTGGATCCCATGGCCACCGGCGTGCTGCCGGTGTTTGTGGGACAGGCTACCCGTGGCGTCAGCTTCGCTGAATCCGGGGACAAGGAGTATCTGGCCGCCTTGCGGCTGGGTCTTGTCACCAACACGCAGGACACCTCCGGGCAGGCGCTGTACCGGACGGAGGAGCTGCCGGACCGGGCGGCGCTGGAGGCGGTGCTGCCACGGTTCACCGGAGAAATTTCCCAGCTGCCGCCTATGTACTCCGCCATCAAGATCGGCGGCAAGAAGCTCTATGAACTGGCCCGGCAGGGGAAGGAGGTGGAGCGCCGTCCCCGGCCCGTCACCATCCACGCCCTGGAACTGGTGGAGCAGACGGCTCCCGGCGACTACGTTCTGCGGGTGCGGTGCTCCAAGGGCACCTATGTCCGCACCCTGTGCCACGACATCGGGCAGGCGCTGGGCTGCGGCGGCTGCATGGCCGCCCTGCGGCGCACCATGGCGGCGGGCTTCACCCTGTCCGACGCCGTGACGCTGGAGCAGGTGCAGGCGGAGGGCGAGGCCCTGCTGCGGCCGGTGGACTCCCTGTTCCGGGATCGTCCGGCCTATGTGCTGCCCACCCCACGGGCTGTGGCCCGCTGCCGCAACGGCAATCCCGTCTCCGTGTCGGAGCCGCTGCCGGAGGGGGAGTACCGGGTCTACGACCCGGAGGGCGATTTTCTGTGCCTGAGCCGTCTGGAGGGCGGCGTGCTGACCTCCATCAAAAACTTTTTCGGAGCGTGAATGAATTTGGAACGTACTGTCATCGCCCTGGGCTTTTTCGACGGTGTCCACCGGGGCCACGGAGCCCTGCTGCAAAAAACGGTGCAGCGGGCCGGGGAGCTGGGGGCGATCCCCGCCGTCTTTACCTTTGACCGGCCACCGAAGGAGGTGGTCACCGGACGCCCCATGCCCCTCATCAACTCCCCGGAGGATCGGGCCGATCTGGCCCGGCGCATCTATGGCATTCAGCAGGTGATCCTGGCCCCCTTTGACGAGGCCATGATGACCATGCCGTGGCAGGATTTTATCACGGAGCTGCTGGTAAAGCGCCATGGGGCCGTGCATCTGGTGGCGGGCCACGACTACCACTTCGGCTACAAGAATCAGGGCGATCCCCGGCTTTTGCAGGAGAAGTGCCGGGAACTGGGGATAGGCTGCGACATCATCCCCAAGGTGGAGCTGGAGGGCGTTACCGTCAGCTCTACCTACATCCGCACGCTGGTGGAGGCCGGGGACGTGGAGCGGGCGGCGCTGTTCCTGGGCCACCGCCACTGCCTGACCCAGACCGTGGTCCACGGTCACCGGCTGGGCCGCACGTTAGGTATCCCCACGGTGAACCTCACCTTTCCGCCCCATGTGCTGGCGCCCCGCCGGGGCGTATACATCACACGGGTCTATCTGCCGGACGGCACGTCGCTGGCGGGGGTCACCAACGTAGGTACCCGCCCCACCGTCTCCGACGGCACCGCCGTGTCCGTGGAGACCTTCCTGCTGGATTTTGACGGCGATCTCTACGGGAAGTGCATCCGGGTGGAGTTCTGCTGCCGCCTGCGGGACGAGCAGAAATTTGATTCGCTGGAGGCGCTGAAGGCACAGATCCGGGAGAATATCCGCCAGACCCGTGACTATTTTGCCGCCGAGAGTACCCGTGGGTGAGGAGAAGGGCTTACATACTTGCAAACGAGAAGGGAAGTCCTGCGGGGCTTCCCTTCTTTTGGGCGGTGGAGGTGTTTTTTCAAATGTTTGATCGCCTCCGGCGGGTAACTTTTCCCATGAGCTGGAAAAGCAGGCAAAAGAGCCTGCAAGAAAACCATAGCGCACAGTGCCGGTGTGTGCTATAATGGCCCCAAACGGATCAAAAGGAGGACACCGCCATGCAGCATGAGATCACCGCCAGCGCACCGCTTCTGGACGAAAAGGGCAATCTCCGGGAGCCGGGCTACGCCAAGCGCCTGCTGCCCATCTATCGCCGGGCGGACATCAAGGCTCCGGCCGTCCGCATCAAGGAGTGGGACTACTACCTCGTGGCCAACGACCACTTTGCCGTGGCGCTGACCATTGCCGACAACGGCTACATGGGGCTGGACTCCGTCTCCTTTCTGCAATTTGATGAGGGGTGGCAGATGACCCGCAGCCCCATGCGGGCCTTTCCCATGGGCCGGACGGGCCTGCCGGAGACCTCCGCCGCCGGAGACACCGCCAGCAGTGGCAAGCGCCATGCGCTGGTGTTCCGCCATGTCCCCGGCGGCCGGGAGCTGACCTTCCGCATGGAGGACTTCCTGAACCGGGACACCATCGAGGGCCACCTGCTGCTGACGCAGGAGCCGGAGGAGTCCATGGTCATCTGCACGCCCTTTGACAAGCCCGGCCACTTCTACTACAACCAGAAGATCAACTGTATGCGGGCTGCCGGGACGGTGCGTATCGGGGGGCAGACATACACCTTTGACCCCGCCGACTCCTTCGGCGTGCTGGACTGGGGACGGGGCGTGTGGACATATCACAACACATGGTACTGGGGCAGCGCCTCCGGGCAGGTGGATGGCGTTCCCTTCGGCTGGAACATCGGCTATGGCTTCGGAGATACCTCTGCCGCCAGCGAGAATATGCTGTTTTACGGCGGCAGGGCCCACAAGCTGGGGCAGGTGACCTTCCACATTCCCATGGCGGGGAAGCGGGAGGACTATCTGGCCCCGTGGCGCTTTACCTCCGACGACGGGCGGTTCGAGATGGACTTTGCACCCATTCTGGATCGGGCTGCCTGCACGGATGTGAAGCTCATCAAATCCGACCAGCATCAGGTGTTCGGGCGCTTCACCGGCACGGCCCTGCTGGACGACGGTACGCCTGTCCGGGTGAAGGACTTTCTGGGCTTTGCCGAAAAGGTGGAGAACAAGTGGTGAGAGGGCGAATAGTTTTCCCAAAAAACAAATAAAAGGACTGCCGCATCCTTGCGACAGTCCTTTTATGCGTATCATACCGGAGCGATTTTGCTTTTTACAGGCTCTCTGCGATGTGCCGGGCCACATACACACCGCTGGCACTGGCATGGGACAGGGAGTGAGTGACACCGCTGCCGTCACCGATGACGAACAGGCCCTTGTGGGGCGTTTCCAGATTCTCGTCCAGTTGGACCTCCATGTTGTAGAACTTCACCTCCACGCCGTAGAGCAGGGTGTCATCATTGGCGGTGCCGGGGGCGATCTTATCCAGCGCATAGATCATCTCGATGATGCCGTCCAGAATGCGCTTGGGCATCACCAGACTCAGGTCGCCGGGAGTGGCGGCCAGCGTGGGGGTGACGAAGCTCTCCTCCACCCGCTTGGGCGTGGAGCGCTGGCCACGGATCAGGTCGCCGAACCGCTGGACGATGACGCCGCCGCCCAGCATATTGGACAGCCGTGCGATGCTCTCGCCGTAGCCGTTGGAGTCCTTGAAGGGCTCGGAGAAGTGCTTGGCCACCAGCAGGGCGAAGTTGGTGTTCTCCGTATGGAGGGCGGGGTCCTCGTAGCTGTGGCCGTTGACGGTGACGATACCGTTGGTGTTCTCATTGACCACCACGCCCTTGGGATTCATGCAGAAGGTGCGTACCCGATCCTGAAATTTCTCTGTCCGATAGACGATCTTGCTCTCATACAGCTCGTCGGTGAGGTGGGCGAACACCTCATAGGGCAGCTCCACCCGCACGCCGATATCCACACGGTTGGAGCTGGTGGGGATCTTCAGCGCCGTGCAGACCTCCTCCATCCACTTGCTGCCGCTGCGGCCCACGGAGATGACACAGGTGCGGCCCTCATAGCGCTCCTTGTCGGTGGTGACGGCGTAACCGTCCGCCAGCTTCTCCACGGAGCGGACGGGGGTATCGAAGAAGATATCCATCCGATCCTTCAGCCCGGCATAGAGGTGCTCCAGCACCACATAGTTGATGTCCGTTCCCAGATGCCGCACGGAGGCGTCCAGCAGGTGCAGGTCGTTCTCCAGACACAGCTTCTTGATGCGGGTGTTGCCGGTGGAGTAGAGCTTGGTGCCCTCGCCGCCGTTTTCCATGTTGATCTGATCCACATACTCCATCAGCTCCAGCGCCTTCTTTTTGCCGATGTGCTCGTGGAGGGTGCCGCCGAACTGATTGGTGATGTTATACTTTCCGTCGGAAAAGGCACCGGCGCCGCCGAAGCCGTTCATAATGGCGCAGGTGGGGCAGTGAACGCAGCTTTTGACCTTCACGCCGTCAATGGGACAGCGGCGGCGCTCCAGCGTGTGGCCGGATTCAAACAGCGCCAGCTTCAGATCCGGGCGCTTGTTCAGCAGCTCCCAGGCGGTATAGATGCCGCCGGGGCCGCCGCCGATGATAAGAACGTCATATGTCATAAGAGATTCCTCCTGTTCTGAAAATCAACGCAAGTACCTCTATTATGCCACAAATTCCGCCGGAGGGCAAATAAGAATCCCTTCTGCCAGCTGCCGCTGCCGCTCATGACGACAGACGCTTCTTTTCGGCTCTGACCGAAATTTTTCTTTTCAACATTGGCGGCCTGTGGTAAGATGAAGAAAACAACAGCAGCAACAGGAGGACAAGCCCAATGAGCTACGCAGACGAACGCTTTATCCAGAACTGCCGGGATATCTTGACCAACGGCGTGTGGGACACGGAGTTGGAGGTGCGCCCCCACTGGGAGGACGGTGCGCCCGCCCACACGGTGAAAAAATTCGGCATCATCAACCGCTACGACCTGCGGGAGGAGTTCCCCATTCTCACCTTGCGCCGCACCTATTTCAAGACCTGCATCGACGAGCTGCTGTGGATCTGGCAGCAGAAGTCCAACAACATCCACGATCTCCGGGGCCACATCTGGGACAGCTGGGCCGACGGTACCGGCTCCATCGGCAAGGCCTACGGCTATCAGCTGGCGGTGAAGCACCGGTATCCGGAGGGGGAGTTCGATCAGGTGGACCGGGTGCTGTATGACCTGAAGCACAACCCCGCCAGCCGCCGCATCATGACCAATATCTACAACTTTCAGGACCTGCACGAGATGGCCCTGTACCCCTGCGCCTACTCCATGACCTTCAACGTGTCCGGGCATACCCTGAACGCCATACTGAACCAGCGCAGCCAGGATATGCTGGCCGCCAACAACTGGAACGTGGTGCAGTACGCCGTACTGGTCCACATGATGGCGCAGGTGTCGGGGCTGGAGGCCGGGGAGCTGGTCCACGTCATCGCCGACGCCCACATCTACGACCGCCATGTGCCTATCGTGGAGCGGATGCTGGAGAAGGAGCCCCGTCCTGCGCCCAAGTTTGTTATGGCCCCCTCCGTCACGGATTTCTACCGCTTTACACGGGACAGCTTCTCGCTGGAGGGCTACGAGCCCCACCCCTTCGAGGACAAGATCCCCGTGGCCATTTAAGGAGACAGCCATGGATGCCATCGTAGCCGTGGATGCCCGCTGGGGCATCGGGCGGGACGGCGGTCTGCTGTTCCGCATCAGCGCCGACCTACGGCGCTTCAAAGCCCTGACCATGGGCCATACGGTGGTCATGGGCCGCCGGACCCTCCAGTCCCTGCCGGGGGGGCGTGGCCTGCCGGGCCGCCGGAATCTGGTGCTGTCCCGGCAGGGGGACCTTGCCCCGGAGGGGGCGGAGGTGTTCCACGAGGTGCAGCCGATGCTGGACGCCGCCGGGGAGGATGCCTTTGTCATCGGCGGAGCGCAGGTGTATCGCCTGCTGCTGCCCGCTTGCCGGCGGCTGTATGTGACCCAGATCGACGCCGACGGTGGGGCGGACGTGTTCTTCCCGGAGCCTGCGCCGGAGCTGTGGCGCATCACGGAGCAGTCCCCGTGGCAGGAGGAGCAGGGTCTGCGGTATCGCTATGTGACCTATGAACGAAAGGAGGAGCGGGATGAAGTATAAGCGTTTTGGCAGCCGCATGGTGCTGCGGATCGATCGGGGCGAGGAGGTGCTGACCCAGCTGCACCGGGCGGCGGAGCAAGAGGGCATCCGGCTGGCGGCCGTCAGCGGGCTGGGCGCCGTGGGGGACTTCACAGTGGGGGTGTTCCACACGGCGGAGAGGCAGTACCATGCCCACCGCTTTCAGGGGGATTTTGAGATCGTCTCGCTGGTGGGGACCATCACCACCAAGGACGGGGAGTTTTATGCCCACCTCCACATGAGCGCCGGGGACACGGAGGGTCGTGTGCTGGGCGGACACCTGAACGAGGCGGTCATCAGCGCCACCTGTGAGCTGGTGCTGGAGATCATGGACGGCACGGTGGAGCGCCGGCTCGACCCGGAGACGGGGCTGAATCTGATGGAATTTTAAGGCGGCTGCGGGAGCTTCTGCCTGTATCCGATGAAAGGAGAGGCCCGGCCATTTTGGCCGGGCCTCTCCTTTCAGGTGTTTTTCTCATGGAAATGGTCGTATACCGCACGGGCGGCGGCCTTGGGCAGCAACGCCTCCAGCTGCACAAGCTCCGCCTCCGAGATGGCCTTGACGCTCTTGAAGTGCTTCAGCAGCGCCTTTTTCCGCACGTCCCCTATGCCGGGGATGCCGTCCAGACGGGAGGTCATGGCGCTGCGACTGTGCTTTTCGTGGTGATAGGCGATGGCGAAGCGGTGGACCTCCTCCTGCACCCGGCCCACCAGCGCAAACAGCGGCGGACTCTGCTGGATGCCCAGCTCCCGGCCCTCCGGCGTCACCAGCGCACGGGTGCGGTGGCGGTCGTCCTTCACCATGCCCAGAATGGGAACATGGATGCCCATGGACTCCAGCTGCTGCTGCGTGGCCTGGGCCTGCAGATGACCGCCGTCCATCAGCAGCAGGTCCGGCAGAGGGGAGAAGTGCTCGTCCCCGTCCAGATACCGCTGCATCCGCCGCTGCAGCACCTCCTGTAAGGCCCGCAGATCGTCGGCGTGGTCCAGTGTCTTGATCTGGAAGCGGCGATAGTCCCGCTTCAGAGGCTTGCCGTCCGCAAAGACCACCATGGAGGCCACCATGTCCTGCCCCGCCGTGTGGGAGATATCGTAGGACTCCATCCGCCGGGGAAGCACCGGTAGGTCCGCCAACTGCTGGAGCTGCTCCAGCGTCTTGTTGACCCGCTCGGCGTCAGAGGTGATGCGCTCCACCTCCTCACGGGCGTTGCGCCCGGCCATCCGCAGCAGCTCTGCCCGCTCGCCCCGCTGGGGGACCCGCAGAGTCACCCGGTGGCCGGCCCGGCCCGTCAGCAGGGCGGCGAGGGTCTCCATGTCCTCCACCGGCTCCGGCAGCAGAATTTCCGACGGCAGTGCGCCACGCTCCAGATAGTACTGCTGCAGCACCGCCGCCAGCACCGCCGGCAGGGCCTCATCGGCGGCGGTGGGGAATACCTCCACCTCCCGGCCCAGCAGATTGCCGTCCTCGATGTGCAGCACGGCGCAGCCGGAGCGCACCTGTCCCACGTATATGCCCCACACGTCCGTGTCGGCGCAGACCCCGGCGATGACCTGCTGCTGCTTGCCCAGCACGGAGATGGCCCGGATGCGGTCCCGCAGGGCGGCGGCCTTTTCAAAGTTCAGCTCCTCCGCCGCCTCCTCCATCTCCGTTTGCAGCTCCGCCGTCAGCTGGCGGTAGTGGCCGGAGAAAATGCGCTCCGCCTGCCGGATGCGGCGGCGGTACTCCGCCTGATCCGGCCCGCCCGGCAGGCAGAAGCCGTCGCACCGGCCGATGTGGTGGTTCAGGCAGGGGCGCTCCCTGCCGATGTCCCGCGGGAACTGCCGGGAGCAGATGGGGAGCTTCAGCGCCCCGCATACCGCCTCGATGGCAAGGCGTGTCTCCCGGCGGCCGCCGAAGGGGCCGAAGTATCGGGCGCCGTCCTCCTCCGCCTTTCCCGCCAGAGTGAACCGGGGGTAGGAGGCCCCGGTGTCCAGCCGGATGAAGGGGTATCCCTTGTCGTCCTTGAGCAGGATGTTATACCGGGGCTGGTGGCGCTTGATGAGGGAGTTTTCCAGGATCAGCGCCTCGAACTCCGACGAGACGAAAATGGTGTCGAAGTGGTCCACCTGCGACACCATGGCTCTGGTTTTCTCATTGTGGGAGGCGGTGTCCTGAAAGTACTGACTTACCCGGTTTTTCAGCTTCTTGGCCTTGCCTACATAGATGACCTTGCCGGTTTTGTCCATCATCAGATAGACCCCCGGCAGCAGGGGCAGGTCGTTGGCTTTTTCCCTCAGCTCCTCCTTGGTCATGGCGCACCTCCTGACTGGCGTATTTCTTCCAGTATAACACAAATTTTTTCAGGAAGGAAGTTGCATTTTCCGACAGATGCTGTATAATCATACCATCTGTCTACAGAATGGGGGATATCCCGTGAAGAAACAAGCCATAGTCCTGCTGCTGGCGGCGGTGCTGGTGCTCTCCGGCTGCGGCAGACAGCAGCTGCCGGAGGAGACCCCGGCGGATATGGGCCTTGCCGCCGTGGCGGCCATAGAAAGCCATACCCCGCCGGCGCTGGAGCTGACGGAGGCTCAGACACCCCCGGAGGAACCGGCGGAAGAGCCGGAGGAACCGGAGGAGCCGGACTGGTCCGCCGGAAGCAGCGACTATCCGTGGGTGCGCTCCGGCTACGCCTACTATATCCGGGTCAACCGCAGCGCCAACGTGGTCACGGTTTATACCGCCGGGGACGACGGACGATACTCCGTCCCCTACCGGGCCATGGTGTGCTCCTCCGGCGGCTCCGGGACGCCGCTGGGGGACTTCTCGCTGGACGGCTGGTATCGCTGGGAGTGGCTGGGGCTGGTGGGCGGTGTGTCCGGCCAGTACTGCACGCAGATCTACGGCGACTACCTGTTCCACTCCGTCCCCTATACGGAGCGGTACAACAAGGGCTCCCTCCAGCCGGGGGAGTTCGACAAACTGGGAACCAGCTGCTCCCACGGCTGTATCCGCCTGCAGGTGGCGGACGCCAAGTGGATCTATGACAACAAGTACGACATCGCCGGAGTGACCATCTACGACAGCGACGACCCCGGCCCGCTGGGAAAGCCCTCCGCCCCCTCTATCGGCGGCAGCGCCTATCCCGGCTGGGACCCCACGGATCCCGACAGCGACAATCCGTGGAACAAGCCTGCGGATGTGACACCGGAACCGAAACCGGAACCGGACCCCGAACCGGAGCCGGGGGAGGCTCCTGACACGGGAGACGACACACAGCCTGACCCGGCGCCCGGCGGCGAGGATGTCGGTGGAGAATGAGAAAGGACCGACTATGAGGATCGTAATTAAAGTGGGAACATCAACGCTGGCGCATCCCACAGGACGACTGAATATCCAGCGCATCGAGCTTTTATGCAAGGTCATGAGCGACCTGAAGAATGCCGGGCATCAGATCATTCTGGTGTCCTCCGGTGCCATCGCCATGGGCTTCGGCAAGCTGAACCTGCCGGAGAGGCCCAAGGACGTTCCCACCAAGCAGGCCTCCGCCGCCGTGGGCCAGTGCGAGCTGATGTATACTTACGACAAGCTGTTCACCGAGTATAACCACACGGTGGCCCAGCTGCTCATCACCCGGCCGGACATCGCCGGGGGCGGACGGCGGCGGGAGAATTTCCACGTGACCTTGGAGCGGCTGTTGGAGCTGGGGGCGCTGCCCATCATCAACGAAAACGACACCATCTCCACCGAGGAGATCAGCATCGGGGACAACGATACTCTGTCCGCCATGGTGGCGGCCAGCATCCGGGCGGATCTGCTGATCCTGCTGTCGGACATCGATGGTCTGTATGACAGCGACCCCCACAAGAACCCCGATGCCCGGCTTATCCCGGTGGTGGAGCGGCTGGATGACCACATCCGGGCGCTGGCGGGCGGCAGCGGCTCCAGTCTGGGGACCGGCGGTATGGTGACAAAGCTGCAGGCGGCTCAGATCGCCACGGAGGCGGGCTGCGAGATGGTCATCGCCAACGGCCACCATCCGGCGGCACTGTATGACATTGCGGCTGGTCAGCCGGCAGGCACCCGCTTTTTGGCAGGGAGGAAAGAACTATGACCACATGGGATATTCTGAAAAAGACACGGGCGGCGTGGCCCAGCATCCGCAACCGGGACGCAGAGGGAAAAAACGACCTGCTGCGGGGCATGGCGGACAGCCTCATGGCCTGTACCCCCGCCATTCTGGCGGAGAACTGCCGGGACATGGAGGAGGCACGGGGGACCATCAGCGATGTGATGCTGGACCGGCTGTATCTGGATGAAAAGCGGCTGGCAGGCATGGCGGAGGGCATCCGGGCCCTGACGGCTCTGCCGGATCACACGGGCCGCATCCTGTCCCAGATCACCCGGCCCAACGGCATGACCATCTGCAAGCAGCAGGTGCCCATGGGCCTCATCGCCATTATCTATGAGAGCCGTCCCAACGTCACCTCCGATGCGGCGGCGCTGGCGGTGAAGAGCGGCAACGTCTGCGTTCTGCGCAGCGGCCGGGAGGCCTACCGCACCGCCAAGGCCATCGTGCAGGCTCTGAAGCAGGGCATTGCCGCCGCCGGAGGGGATGCGGAGATCATCAACATCGTGGACGACACCAGCCACCAGAGCGCCGCCGATCTGATGCGGGCCAACGGGCTGGTGGATCTTCTGATCCCCCGTGGCGGGGCGGGCCTGATCCGCCGCTGTGTGGAGAACGCCACCGTTCCCTGTATCCAGACCGGTACCGGTATCTGCCATGTGTATGTGGATCAGTACGCCGATCTGCAAAAGGCATTGGCCATCATCGTCAACGCCAAGACCAGTCGCCCCTCCGTGTGCAACGCCGAGGAGGTGTGTCTGGTGCATCAGGCGGTGGCGGAGGAGTTCCTGCCCATGCTGAAGCAGGCGCTGGTGGATGACCGGCAGGCCGCCGGGGCCGTGCCGGTGGAGCTGCGGCTGGATCAGCGTGCGGCGGCCATCATCCCCGGCACCCCGGCATCGGAGACGGACTTCGACACGGAGTTTTTGGACTACATTCTGGCGGTGGGGGTGGTGGACAGCGTAGATGAGGCCGTGGCCCATGTGCTGCGCCACTCCACCGGTCACAGTGATGCCATCATCACGGAGAACGCCGAGAACGCACAGAAATTTGTGGACGGCACCGACAGCGCCGCCGTGTACGTCAATGTCTCCACCCGCTTCACCGACGGTGGGGAGTTCGGCCTTGGCTGCGAAATGGGTATCTCCACCCAGAAGCTCCACGCCCGTGGGCCTATGGGGCTGGACGAGCTGTGTACTTATAAGTACATCATCCGTGGAGACGGCCAGATCCGGTAAAAAACGCATAAACGCATAGAAGAAGCCCCACCCGCCTGATGCGGGTGGGGCTTCTCCATGTGAAAAAGCGGGTCGGCAGTATCATTCCGGCCACTGGGGGCAGGTGCGGCGGATGTAGGGCAGTACCTCCTCCTCCGGCAGGTCCAGAGCGGCGGCCAGTTCACCGTAGAGAGCGCTCTCCGCCCGGCGCAGGTAGCGCTCGTCCATCTGGCTGACCTTGCGCCCGGTCCGCAGGGCGTGCTTGCGGCGGCGGACGGCGGAGCGGATCAGGCCCGCCATGCGGCGGCAGTCGTAGGAGGTGACGATCTGCTGATAGAACTCCTTCAGCAGACGCATACTGCGGCTCTCCGGCTCCTCCGGCGGCAGCTGGGGCAGCTGGGCGATGAAGTCCTCCGCCTCCTGCCGGCTGAGGATGGGGCGCATCAGCACCTTGGTATCCACCGGGGTCAGCACCGTGCCGCTGCGGGTCAGAGGCGTCAGCGTATAGTAAAGCTTGGTTTTGTCCGTTCCGGACAGGGAGGAGGGGCCCACCGCCGCTATGCGGCACACCCCTTCTCCTCCATAAATGACCAGTTGGCCTTCCGTAAACATCCCATTCAACTCTTTTCTCGTATACATTTTTATCCATTTCATTATAACACATTTTTAATAAAATGTAAGAAAAAATTTTTATCTCTCACAGATTTTCCGTGAGACACGGACTCTTGTCAATGAGACGGATATGGGGTATAATCAAGAAAATCTTTCCGGGAGGTGCCAGTCATGGATAATGCACTGAATGAAAAGCTGGATCTGTCGGCCCTGCATCTGGGGATCATCTCCGTGGGTGCACTGCTGGGAGCGGTGGTGACGCTGGTGGCCTGCATCTTGGCGGTGCGGATCATCACGGTGCTGCTGCGCCGGGTGCTGGGCAAGACCACGCTGGAGCAGCGGGTCAGCAAATACATCGTCAGCACCGTGCGGTTCGTGCTGTGGGTGGTGACGGTGCTGATCGTGGCTCAGCAGCTGGGCATCCCCGTGACATCGCTGGTGGCACTGTTCTCGGTGATATCGCTGGCGGTGTCACTGGCGGTACAGAACGTGCTGGCCAACGTGGCGGGCGGGCTGGTACTGCTGGTGACCAAGCCCTTTACCGTGGGGGATTACATCGATACCCCCAGCGGGGAGGGAACGGTGCGGGAGATGAGCCTGACCTATACCTTTCTGGAGACCATGGAGGGCCAGCGGCTGGCAGTTCCCAACAGCACCCTGTCCTCCGGGAAGATCATCAACTACTCCACGCTGGCCACCCGGCGGCTCCAGCACAAGATCACGGCCTCCTACGACGATGCCACGGCGGACGTGCGAAGGGCCTGCCTGACGGCGGTGGGGCGGACGGCCAACGTGCTGGCCGATCCTGCGCCGGTGGTGTACGTCAGCAGCTACGGCGAGAGCAGCATAGAGTACATCGTGCGGTGCTGGACGAAAACAGAGGACTACTGGCCGGCGTATTATCAGCTGCTGGAGGAGATACGCAACGCCTTTAACGAGGCGGGAGTGGAGATGTGCTACAATCACCTGAACGTACACATCATCGAGAAGAAGGAGGAGACGGAATGAACATCGGATTGCTGGGCTTCGGCGTGGTAGGCGGCGGCGTGTGGGAGCTGGCGCAGGAAAACCGGGCCTTGAATGTGAAGAAGGTGCTGGTGCGCCGGGAGGCGCCGTCGCTGGGCAAGGCGGCGGTGCAGGATGTGGAGGCCATCCTCCGGGACACAGAGATCGACACGGTGGTGGAGGTGCTGGGAGGTCTGCACCCGGCCTATGAATGGATCTGCCGGGCGCTGGCGGCGGGGAAGGACGTGGTGACGGCCAATAAGGCGGTCATCAGTGCCTACTACCGGGAGCTGACGGCGCTGGCCCGTGAAAATGGCGTGGCCCTGCGCTGCACGGCGGCGGTGGGCGGCGGCATCCCGTGGCTGGTGAATCTGCAGCGCTGCCGCCGGGTGGACACCGTGACGGAGGTGGGAGGCATCATGAACGGTACCACCAACTTCATTATGGATGCCATGGCCCGGCAGGGGGCGGATTTTCCCGCTGTGCTGCAGCGGGCGCAGGAACTGGGCTATGCCGAGGCGGATCCCAGCGCTGACATCGACGGCGACGACATCCGTCGGAAGCTGACCATCTCCGCCAACATCGCCTTTGATGCGCTGCTGCGGGAGGAGGACATCCCGGCCTTCGGCATCCGCACCGTCACCGGGGCGGATGTGGCGGACTTCCGGGCTCATGGCTTCACCTGCAAGCTGCTGGCCTGCGCCCAGCGGACGGAGACGGGCGTGGCCGCCTATGTAGAGCCTGCGCTGGTGGCGGAGGGCGAGCCGGAGGCGGCGGTGCCGGGGAACTATAACCTCATCTCCTGCACCGGGGAGCTGCTGGGCCGCCAGAGCTACTTCGGGCAGGGAGCCGGACGGTATCCCACGGCGGCCAACGTGGTGCAGGACTGTCTGGATCTGCTGACAGGAGAGGACGGCTTCTACACGGAGACGGCCCGGCCTATGGCGGTGGAGGCCGATGCCGTGGCGCATCCCTACTATGTCCGGACCCAAGGGGCGGATCCGTGGCTGAAGAGCGTCACGGCGGACCGGTGGGCCGGCGGTGTCATCACCGGGGCCGTACCGGTGGGGCAGATGCTGCGCTGGGCGGCGGCCCAGCGGCAGAGGGACCCCGGCTGCTTCGTGGCGGGCATCCGGTGACGGGATCAGCGGCGGGAGGGATGTTTAAGAAAAACTTCACGGCCTGTTCAAATAAGTCGGAGCGGAATGTGTTATAGTACCATTGACGAACAAGGGCAACCACGCCTGGCAGCGTGTCTTTCCGGTGCTTTTTGTCCTTGTCCATCCATGGTAAGAGCATCCCAATGCACGGAGATCGATTCTGGTATGAAAAAAAGGCATTTTACGGAAAAAGAGAAAAAACTCATCGGCTGGGCGGCCATCGTCATCTTTGTGGTGTTCACGGCGGCTGTCTGCTGGTTCGTGGGGCGGCCCATGGGGAAGTTCGTGTCCGAGCCGGAGAAATTCCGCCTGTGGGTGGAGAGCCACGGCCTGTGGAGCCAAGCCGCCTATGTGGGCATGGTATTTTTGCAGGTGCTGGTGGCCGTCATCCCCGGCGAGCCGCTGGAGATCAGCGGCGGATACGCCTTCGGCGCCGTACAGGGTACGGTGCTGTGTATGCTGGGGGCCTTTCTGGGCAGCGTGGTGGTATTCGCCTTCGTGCGCCGGTTCGGCCGGGAGCTGGTGGAGGTTTTTTTCCCCAAGGAGAAGATCGAGTCCCTGCGTTTTTTGCAGAGCTCCCCTAAGCGGGATCTGCTGTTCTGGATCGTATTCGTTGTGCCGGGAACGCCCAAGGATCTTCTGTGCTACTTTGCAGGGCTGACCGATCTGTCCTGGGGCAAGTGGCTGCTGATCTGCTCAGCGGGCCGCCTTCCCTCCATCATTACCTCCACCGTGGGCGGAAGCGCCGTGGGCGGCAGGCAGTACCTGTTTGCCATTTTGGTGTTTGCCGGGACCATGGCCCTCAGCGCCGTGGGACTGCTGATCTATCGGGGCCTGTGCCGCAGGCATGAGAAGAAGCAAGGCGGAGAAACGTAAAAACATCCCCTGACGGTGCAGTCAGGGGATGCTTTTTTACTTAGTGTCCTTTTTCCGGGCCAGCTCCGCCAGCTCCGGGAATTTCTTGGTGATGTAGCTGTAGCTGCCCCGGCCATGGGGGACCAGACAGCCGCTGCAATCCTTGATGCCGTCGCCCACATAGGCGAAGTTGCCGCCGCACTTGTCGCCCAGCGCATAGAGGGGACAGTAGCAGAACAGACAGTTGAAGTCCTCCGGCTTGGCCGTTTTGTGACAGGGGAAAAATTCGCACCGGGTGTGCTGGAAGAAGGAGTACCGGCACTCCTCCGGCTTGGTGGAAAGGGGCTTATCCATGGGGTGACCTCCGTTTCATGTGATCTGCAGATTTCATGGCGCACCATATAATACCATCATATCAGCTTCCGGAGGGAACGTCAAGTGAGGGTGATATCATGCGGGAGAACGGCGTGCGGATGCACCGAAGACTGCCCTATATGCACCGGGAGCGCTGCGGGGATACCGCAGCGCTCCGATAGCTTTCACGCCGAATAGATTTTATTGAACCGCCTGATCGAGCGGAATAGAGACAGGCTGATGATGGCCCGCAAAGCCGCCTGTTCAGCGGCAGCCGTGATCCCGGAAGTAGGGGATCCTGGGCAGCTGCCACAGCAGGAGCATCCCCAGCCCATAGCAGGCGATGGCCTCCCCGGCGCCCACGGTCAGGCCGTTGATGGCCCATGTGGCGGGGAAGGCGGCGGTAAGGCCCGTCTCCTCATAGGCGATGACAGCCCCCACCAGCAGAGTGTTCAGCACCACCGGCGGCAGAGGGGCCAGCCACTTTTTCCGGCATCGGGCCGTCAGCAGGGCGGCGATGAGGGTGGCCAGAGATCCCACGATCAGATCCAGCAGACCATAGGGGCTCAATAGATTGGTGATGAGGCATCCGGCGAACAGGCCCCAGACCGTCTCCGGAAAGAAAAAAGGGAGTACGCACAGCGCCTCAGAAAAGCGGCATTGCACGACCCCGAAGGTCAGGCTGAACACGGAGCTGAAAAGACTCAGTACGGCGTAGGCGGCGCCCACGGCGGCGGCCCGTGTCAGGTGTTGGGTTTGTAGCTTCTGCATGTTTGGTATCCTCCCATTTTTTGTTTAGAGAACGGCGTGAACCGAACGAACGCCGCCAGCGGCGGCGCTTGGACAGGGAGGGCCCCTGTCGCAGGGAGTATACCACATCCGGCGGCAAAAGGGAAGAACTTTTTCCGGTTTGGTCTGTGGGAGAAATATTTCCTGTATAAAAAGGGAGGGACAAGCGTCCCTCCCTTTCTGATTCAGTGCATGGGACAGCCATGGGGCTTATCGCCCCGGCGCTCTGCCCGGCACAGGATCATCTCCCCGGCGATGCTGACGGCGATCTCTGCCGGTGTCACCGCACGGATGGCGGTGCCAATGGGGGTGTGGATCTGTGCGATGGACTCCTCCGGGATGCCCGCCTCCCGCAGCCTCCGGTTCACGGAGGCGGTCTTGGTACGGGAGCCGATGACCCCCACATAGGCAAACGGCCCACGGAGGATCTGTTCCTCCACATGGAAGTCGTGCATATGGCCGTTGGTCATGATGACCACGAAGTCCTCCTCCGTTACCGTGAGGTGGTCCTTGATGGAGGTGAAGTCCCCGCAGATGATCTCCTCCGCCGTGGGGAAGAGCTTGCGGGTGGCCAGTTCCGGGCGGCAGTCGAACACCACCGGGCGGAAGCCCACCGTTACCAGCAGGGGACACAGGGCCTGCGAGATGTGGCCCGCCCCGAACAGCAGCGCCCGCTCCCCGATGGGCAGGGGCATACTGAACACGCCGCCCCGCCGGACGCAGTCGGTCTGGAGAGAGATGAGCTCTACACCCTCAGGAAGATCTCCCCACAGCAGACCCTCCGGCCCCAGCAGAGCGCCGCAGCCGCCGTCCTCCCGCAGCACCAGCCAGCCCCGCTGATGGGCGGTGAGCCGCTCTGTCAGGGCCGAGGCCAGCGCCTGCCACGACGCATCCTCCGCCGGGATGAACTGGAAATGGGCCGTCACGTCGCCGCCGCACACCATGCCGATATCGCCGCCGGAGGCGGCGGTATGCAGCAGAAAATCGTGGACGGCAGAGCGCTTCTCCCTCAGCAGGGCCATGGCCATCTCCTCGCTGCGGCGCTCCACGGCGCCGCCGCCGATGGTACCGGTGAGCCGCCCGTTGGCACCCACCAGCATCTGAGAGCCGCTCTTCCGGGGGGCGCTGCCCGCTGCGTCGATCAGCGTCACCAGCACCGTGTCCCGGTGCTTCTCCATCTCATAAAACAGCTGTGCAAAGATCTGATTCATAGCTCCTCCTTGTTCCATTGCAGGATCCGACTCCGCAGATGCTGATAGAGCGCCTCACGGCTTTCCGGTGTGATGTTAAATACCTCTCCGTGAGGATGCTGCCGCACCCGGCGGAGAAAGTCCGTGTCCTTGGGCTTAACGGCGGCCAGCACCGGCGTGGAGCCCTCCAGTGCCGCCAGCACCGCCGCCTGAAACCGGTGGGCGTCGTTTTCCAGAAAGCCCAGCTCGTCCATCACCAGCAGGCCGCCTGACGTCAGCAGCGGCGGCCCCAGCCGGTCAAAGGCCTCCGGATACCGGATACTGCGGCGGCTGTCGCAGGTACCCACCAGATGCTCCGGGTCATAGGGCCGCTCCTCCGGCGGCAGGGCGGCGGCGTGCAGGTAGACGGGGAACATCCCGTCCCCGTCCGTCTGGGGCAGGCGGCGGGTGACGAAGCCGCCTACGGGGAGGGTGCTCTCCGCCAGCAGCCGGCGGATGAGGGTGCTTTTCCCCACGCCACGCTCCCCGCAGATGAGAATGTGCTTTTCCATGCTACGCCTCCTCCATGGCCGGAATCTCCACCGCCAGCAGACACAGCTCCTTCCGGTTGGGCAGGTAGTAGGGGAATTCCGGTCCCGGTCCCGGCACCAGACGGTGCAGGGGCGGCTCCCCTGCGCCGCTGCGGTCATAGAGCCGGAAAAACCGCCGGGCGTCCTCCAGTGACCGGAAGGGCTGGCCAAACTCCAGGGAAAACCGCTCCATCTGATAGGAAAGGCCCAGATGGCGCAGGGTATCCTCCGAGTCCGCCGCCGTGAAGCCCACCGGCACCCGGCCGGCGCTGAACCGGTGATAGGTGTAGTCACGGCGGATGAGCAGCACCGTTCCCCGGCACTGCTGCCGGGCCACCGTCAGCGCCTCCTCCACGTTGCCGAACAGGCAGAACACCATGGCGTCGTAGGGCGTTTCCGGCGGCAGGCAACGGATATCCCCCTGCCGCACCGTGAGACGGGGGTCATGGCCTGCCCGCTGCCGGAGGTTCTCCAGCGGCGCCGCCGCACGATCCACGGCGGTGACATGGCGGCAGTAGGGCAGCAGCGCCACGGACAGCCCGCCCAGCCCGCACCCGGCGTCGCACACATGGGCCTGCTTCGGCAGATAGGGGGCGATGCGCCGGGCCAAGGCCGGATAGTAGCCGCAGCAGGCCATGGCATCCTGCAAAAAGGCCATGCCCTCCGGTGTCCAAGCCTGCATCATCCGCCGCACCTCCCGTGTTTTTTTCAGCATAGCAAATCTGCGGCGGGATTGCAAGACCGCCCCGCCGCCTGTGGGAAAATTCCGCCATAGGGAACGGAAATAACACAGAAAATTCACATTTTCCCGCCGGGGCGTCGTATTTACACGGCACCCTGTAAATGCTATAATCATAAGATACGAGATCAGGAAAGGAACGGACCCACATGGAACTGCACGCAAAGCTGGTGCGCTCACAACTGAATTTCTTCAAGCCTCTGGCGGAAAACTGCTCTCTGGAGCTGACCCGGAAGGGACAGGACAAGCTGGGTGAGCTGATGACGGCCATGCACCGGAGGGAGACCTTTTCCCGTGAGCATGACTTCCGGAATTTTCAGGGGGCGTGGATCATGCCCAAGGACGAGCGCCGCACCGGCGTGATCCTGTACCTCCACGGGGGCGGCTACACCTGCGGCAGTCTGGAGTACGCCAGGGGCTTTGCCTCCACGCTGGCCACGGAGTGCGGCGTGCGGGTGTTTTGCGCCGCCTACCGGCTGGCCCCGGAGCACCCCTATCCCGCTGCGCTGGAGGATGCACTGGAGAGCTATGAGTATCTGCTGAAAAAGGGCTATCCCGCCCGGCAGATCCTGCTGTGCGGTGAGTCCGCCGGCGGCGGGCTCATCTATGCCCTGTGCCTGAAGCTCAAGGAACTGGGGCGGCCGCTGCCCTGCGGGCTGGTGGGCATCTCCCCGTGGACGGACCTCACCTCCTCCGGAGCTTCCTTCGAGACCAACCGGGACGTGGACCCCTCCATGACCCGTGAGCTGCTGACCTTCTACGCCGGGTGCTATACCCAGACGCCGGAGGATCCCCTGTGCTCCCCGCTGTTCGGTGATCTCCACGGCCTGCCGCCGTCCCTGCTGTTTGTGGGCGGGGACGAGGTGATGCTGGACGACACCCGGATGCTCCATGAGAAGCTGCTGCAGTCCGGCTGCCGCAGCAAAATGCACATCGCCCCGGAGCGGTGGCACGCCTATGTGCTGTACTGCCTCAACGAGAACATGGAGGAGGACTTTCAGTCCATCAACCATTTTCTGGATAAGGTGCTCTCCCCGGCCCGGAGCCTGCGGTGGATGCGGCTGGATAACGCCGCCAAGATCTACCCCGCCGCCAAGCGCCGCAACTGGAACAACTTCTTCCGCCTGTCCGCCACTCTGACGGAGCCGGTGGATACGGCGGTGCTGCGCTCGGCGCTGGATGTGACGATGCGGCGCTTCCCCTCCATGGCGGTGCGGCTGCGGCGGGGGGTGTTCTGGTACTATCTGGAGCAGATCCCCCAGGCCCCGGCCATCCAGCCGGAGAAGAGCTGCCCGCTGGCCCACGCCCCCTTCGATCAGGTACGGCGCTGCGCCCTGCGGGTGCTGGTGTACCATGACCGCATTGCCGTGGAGTTCTTCCACGCCATCACCGACGGCACCGGCGGGACCATCTTCCTCAAGACGTTGCTGGCGGAGTACCTGTGCCAGAAGTACGGCATCACCGTCCCGGCGGAGGACGGCGTACTGGGCCGTCTGGAGGAGCCGGACGAGGAGGAACTGGAGGACAGCTTCCTCCGCTATGCCGGGGATGTGAAGGCCAGCCGCAAGGAGGCCACCGCCTACCACCTCAGCGGCACGCCGGAGCCGGACGGCTTCAAGAATCTGGTGACGCTGATGGTACCTGCGGATGCCCTACGCTCCTGCGCCAGAGAGTATGGCGTCACGGTGACGGAGCTGCTGGCCGCCGCCATGATGCAGGCCATCGACCGCCTGCAGGCGGAGAAGGAGCCACGCCGCAGCCGCCGCAAGCCGGTGAAGGTGCTGATCCCCGTGAACCTGCGGAATTTGTTTCCCACCCGCACCCTGCGGAATTTCGCCTCCTACATCACCCCGGAGATCGATCCCCGTATGGGAGACTTCACCTTCCGGGAGATCTGCGCCGCCGTCCACCATCGGATGGGGCTGGAGAACAATCCTCACACCATGCAGGCCAAGTTCGCCGCCAATGTGGCCAGTGAGCGGTCCCCCGTGCTGCGGGTGATGCCGCTGTTTGTGAAGAATCTGGCCATGAAGCTGGTGTTCGACGCCGTGGGAGAGCGGAAGTCCTGCCTGTGCCTGTCCAATCTGGGCAACGTCCGCCTGCCGGAGGCCATGGCCCCCTATGTGCGCCGGATGGATTTCATCATCGGCGTGCAGGCGGCGGCCCCCCACGGCTGCGCCGTGGTGTCGTGGAACGGCACCGCCTATATCAACTGCATCCGCAACATCCGGGAGCCGGAGCTGGAGCTGCACTTTTATCAGGTGCTGCATGAGTTGGGCCTGCCGGTGAAGGCGGAGAGCAACCAGCGCTGAGAGAAGAAAGGAGCGCAAAGCCATGTATTGTGTCAAATGCGGCGTGGAGCTGGCGGACAGCCAGCGGGTGTGTCCCCTGTGCGGCACCCGTGTGTTCCACCCGGATATTCCCCGCACCCCTGCCGACCCGCCCTATCCCCCGGATGAGCGGGTCCGCCCGGAGGAGGTGAACCGCTCCGGCGTGTGCTTTATCCTGACGGCGCTGGCCCTGCTGCCGGCGGTGATCTGCGTGCTGTGCGACTGGCGCATCAACGGGGGTATCCTCTGGTCCGGCTATGCCTCCGGCGGCATCCTGCTGCTGTATGTGCTGACGGTGCTGCCCCTGTGGTTCAAGCGGCCGAACCCGGTGATCTTCGTGCCGGTGGATTTTGCCGCCATTATTCTGTACCTGCTGTATATCGACCTCGCCACCGGCGGACACTGGTTCCTGACCTTCGCCTTCCCCGTGGCAGGATCCATCGGGGTGCTCATCACCACCATGGTGGCGTTGCTGCGCTACGTCCGCCGGGGGTATCTCTACATCTTCGGCGGCGCCCTCATTGCCGCCGGCGGGCTTGCCATGCTGCTGGAGTTTTTGCTGAACCTGACCTTCGGCGTTCACCAGACCTTCTTCTGGTCCTTCTATCCGCTGGCCGCCGGGGTGCTGCTGGGGGTGATGCTGATCATCATTGCCGTCTGTCCGCCTCTGCGCCGCTCCCTTCACCGGAAGTTCTTCCTGTGAATTCCCCACAGCGGGTCCTTTGGACATAAAGCCCTCCTTCCCCTGTGGAGGAGGGCTTTTCCAGTTGACTTCCCGGAGGAGATTCCGTATAATGGGACACAATGAGATAGCGCAGAACGCCGCTTCACCGGAGACGGAGCGGGCGGCGGGGCGGCCGGTGCCGGTTTCCGGAGGAAACCGGCCTTTTTCCTGACTGCACCGGGTCGGAAAGGAGCGATCTTCCGTGAAAAAACGTATCTTTGCGGCGCTTTCAGCGATGCTGATGCTGCTGGCTCTGGCCGGCTGCGGCGCCAAGCAGATGGACTATGACGCCACCTGCACCATCTCCATCTCTTGCGCCACCATTCTGGACAATATGGACGCCTGCGACCCCGACAAGCGGGAGCAGGTGCCTCAGGACGGCGTCATTCTGGCCCCGGTGGAGGTAGGCTTCCAGACCGGGGAAAACGTCTTTGACGTGCTGCAGCGGGTGTGCCGGGAAAATCGCATCCAGATGGAGTCCAAATGGACGCCCCTGTATGGGAGTGCCTACATTCAGGGCATCCACAACCTGTATGAATTCGACGTGGGCAGCGGCTCCGGCTGGATGTACAGTGTCAACGACTGGTATCCCAACTACGGCTGCTCCCGCTACACGGTGCAGCCGGGGGATGTGATCTGCTGGGTCTATACCTGCGATCTGGGACAGGATGTAGGCGGCGGGGCCGCCGTGGGCGAGTGAGAAGAACCGGCGAAGGGAGGCGATGACCATGCGATACAGCGACGTGTTCGGCAGCTGCCATCCGGCGGTGAACTTCCTGTATTTCGTGCTGGTCATCGCCTTTTCCATGTGCCTGACTCACCCGGTATGCCTGCTGCTGTCGGTGTGCGGGGCCGTGATCTACCATGCTGTGCTGCTGGGGTCCCGCTCCCTGCGGAAAAACGCCGTGTGGATGGTGCCTATGGCGGTGCTGGCGGCGGTCATCAACCCGGCTTTCACCCATCAGGGCGTTACTATTCTGGCCTATCTCCCCTCCGGCAATCCCCTGACGCTGGAGAGTATGCTCTACGGCCTTGCCTCGGCGGCGCTGCTGTCGGCCACGCTGCTGTGGTTCACCTGCTACAACGCCGTCATGACCTCGGATAAGTTCATCTATCTCTTTGGCAGGGTGATCCCCGCCCTGTCACTGGTGCTGTCTATGACCATGCGCTTTGTTCCCCGGTTCCGCACCCAGCTGCACACCGTGGCGCAGGCCCAGAAATACATGGGCCGTGACACGGAGAACGGCAGCCTTCTCCGCCGCACGAAAAACGCCATGAAGGTCTTTTCCATCATGGTCACATGGTCGCTGGAGAGCGCCATCGAGACGGCGGACAGTATGAAGAGCCGGGGCTACGGCGAAAAGGGCCGCACGGCCTTCTCCATCTATCGCATGGACGACCGGGACCGGAGCCTGCTGGTATGGCTCATCTTCTGCGGGGCCTATGTGCTTTGCGGCGTGCTGGCCGGAGGTCTGCGGTTCCGCTACTACCCCTCGCTGGCGGGAGCGCCTGTGACGCCCATGACCGTGAACTTTTTCGTGGTCTATTTCCTGCTGTGCCTGACCCCGGCAGCGCTGGATCTGGCGGCAGCCCGCCAGTGGAGACAAATCGAGAAGGAGGTGCGCCGGTGACGGAGCTTCTGCATCTGGAGAATTACAGCTTTACCTACCCCCAGCAGCGCCGCCCGGCGCTGTCCCATATCACCCTCACCGTGCCGGAGGGTGCGTTCATGGTGCTCTGCGGCCCATCCGGCTGCGGAAAATCCACGCTGCTGCGGCAGCTGAAAACGGTACTGGCACCTCATGGCCTGCGGGAGGGGGAGATCACCTTCTGCGGCACGCCGCTGGCACAGATCCCCAGCCGCCGTCAGGCGGCGGAGATCGGCTTCGTGCAGCAGTCACCGGAGAATCAGGTGGTGACGGACAAGGTCTGGCATGAGCTGGCCTTCGGGCTGGAGAGTCTGGGCTTCGACACCCCCACCATCCGCCGCCGTGTGGCGGAGATGGCCTCCTTCTTCGGGATACAGGACTGGTTCTATAAAAACGTCACGGAGCTGTCCGGCGGACAGAAGCAGCTGCTGAGTCTGGCCTCGGTGATGGTGATGCAGCCCCGTGTGCTGATCCTGGATGAGCCCACCAGCCAGTTAGACCCCATTGCCGCCTCGGACTTCCTCCAGACGCTGGGCCGCATCAACCGGGAGCTGGGGACCACCGTCCTTCTGACGGAGCATCGGCTGGAAGAGGCCCTGCCACTGGCGACCCATGCGGCGGTGATGGACGGCGGACGGCTGCTGTGTACCGGCACACCGGCGGAGGTGGGCGGCTTGCTGCGGCAGGAGGGGCACCGGATGTTTCTGGCCATGCCCTCCGCCATGCGGATCTGGGCCTCGGTGCAGAGCGATGCCCCCTGCCCGGTGACGGTGCGGGAGGGCAGAGCCTTCCTGACGGAGTGGCTCACGGATCACCCCGCCCGACCCCTGCCGCCGGAGGAGATCCCTCCCTGCGGCGAGGTGGTGCTGGCGGCGGAGGACGTGTGGTTCAAATACGAGGAAAAGGGCCCGGATATCGTCCGGGGCCTCCATATGACTGTTCGACAGGGGGAATTTGTGGCCCTGCTGGGCGGCAACGGCACCGGCAAATCCACCACCCTGCGGCTCCTCAGCGAGGGACTGCGCCCCTACCGTGGCACGGTGCGCCATACGGGCCGGCTGGGGGTCCTGCCCCAGAACCCCCAGGCACTGTTCGTGAAAAAGACCGTCCGGGAGGATCTGTTCGAGACCTTCGACGGAATGCATTTGCCCCTGGCGGAGCAGCAGCGGAGGGTGGAGCAAATGGTGACCCTCTGCCGTCTGACGGAGCTGTTGGACCGCCATCCCTACGACCTCTCCGGCGGTGAACAGCAGCGTGCGGCGCTGGCCAAGGTCATGCTGCTGGAGCCGGATATCCTGCTGATGGACGAGCCAACCAAGGGGCTGGACGCCGAGTTCAAGCAGTCCTTCGCTGCCATGGTGCGCTCTCTGCTCTCCGGCGGCGTGACGGTGCTGATGGTGAGCCATGACGTGGAGTTCTGCGCCCGCTATGCCCACCGCTGCGCCCTATTTTTCGACGGCAGTATCTCCGCCGAGGGGACGCCCCGTACCTTCTTCGGCGGCAACAGCTTCTACACCACCTCCGCCGACCGCATGGCCCGTGGGCTGCTGCCCCACGCCGTCACGGCGGAGGACGTCATGGCCGGTATTGGCGGCACCGTCCCGCCGGAGCCGGAGGTGCAGCACACCTATGTTCCGCTGCCGCCGGCAGCGGAGGAATCCGCCGACTGGAAGCCCCCGAAGCTTCCGTGGTGGCGCAGGGCGCTGGCCGCCGTGTCCGGCGCCGTGGCGCTGGTGATCCTGTGGATGGCTACCCGCAAGACGGATCTGACGGCGCTGGTGGGCGGCGGCAAGGTCTCTGCTGCCGGGTGGCAGACGCTGGCCACCTATGGGATATTTCTGGCGGCCATGTTCGTGCTGGTGGCCTCTATCGGCCGTCGGGCACCGCCGCCGGTGCAGGTGCAGACTCCGGTGGAAAAGCGGAAGCTCTCCCGCCGAACGGTGGTGGCCTCCGTGCTGATCCTGCTGATGATCCCCGTGACGCTGGTGGTGTGCGTGGGCCTCTTTGGCCGTACCCACTACTATATCACCGCCCTGCTGGTGATGCTGGAGTGTATGCTGCCGTTTTTCATGGTCTTTGAGGGCCGACGCCCACAGGCCCGGGAACTGACCATCATCGCCGTGCTGTGCGCCTTGGGCGTGGCGGGCCGGGCGGCCTTCTTCATGCTGCCCCAGTTCAAGCCTGTCATGGCCCTGACCATCATCGCCGGAGTGGCCTTCGGCGGCGAGACGGGCTTTCTGGTGGGGGCCATGACTATGCTGGCCAGCAATGTCCTCTTTTCGCAGGGGCCGTGGACGCCCTTCCAGATGTTCAGCATGGGCATCATCGGCTTTTTGGCCGGAGTGCTGTTCCGCAAAGGCTGGCTGCGCCGCAGCCGGGGCGCTCTGGCGGTGTTCGGCGGCATCGTCACCTTCGTCATCTACGGGGCCATCATGAACCCCGTGTCGGCGCTGATCTACGGGGCGGAGATGAACTGGCAGACGCTGCTGACGTACTATATCACCGGCTTCCCCATGGACTGTGTTCACGCCTGCGCCACGGTGATCTTCCTGCTGCTGCTGGCGGAGCCTATGCTGGAAAAGCTGGACCGCATCAAGGTCAAATACGGGCTGGTGGAGTGATCCAGCGATCTATGGATACACACAGAAAGGCCGGCGCATCCGTTACGGATGCGCCGGCCTTTCTGTGGCGCCCCGCAGGATCCCCATGAAGTCCATGTAAAATACAAAATTGGATGCAACTTTTTCTTGCAATCCGACAGCGTGTCCTATATAATGCTAAAGCCTTAAACTTCTTAAACTTTTGTTCATAAACTCCTCATAAACTTCCATTCCGAGGACACGACTATGCAGGAAAAAACATTGACCGGCGGGCGCAGCTACTATCTGGATATTGCACGGACCATCGCCATCATCAGCATTTCCCTGAACCATGCGGTGAACCGCACCTATGACAATTATTTCGGTCAGATGGAGGAGTTTCTGGAGTCCTCCTATCTCTCATCGCTGCTGAAGAGCGTGGCAACGGTATTCAGCCATTTGGGTGTGCCGCTGTTTCTCATGATCTCCGGGGCACTGCTGCTGCACAAGCGCATGGAGACTGCCGACGACGTGAAGCGGTTTTACCGCCATAATCTGCTGGAGCTGTTCATCACGGCGGAGATCTGGTACTTTATCATGTACTGGTTTGTTTTCTTCGACGGTATCAGCAGCGGCTACTGGGAAGCAGGTCTGGCGGATACTCTGCTGGGCTGCGTCAAGACCATGCTGTTTCTGGACCAGATCACCATGAGCAGTATGTGGTATATGCCCATGATCCTGTGCCTGTATACCACCATCCCCTTCGCCGCCATGCTGGTGAAAAAGCTGTCGCTGAAGGCCCTGAGCCTGCCGCTGCTGCTGGCATTTTTATACGGGATGTGTCTGCCTGCACTGAATAGCCTGCTGGTGCTGCGGGATATCCCGCCTATGGACACGGCAGTGCATCTGTTCAACCTCTGCTCGATATACTATCTCTATGTCTTTGTCGGGTACTTTATCAGCCAAGGCGGACTGCAAAGGCTTCGGACCGGGGAAGTGGCCGTGCTTACGGTGCTGCTGTTTGCGCTGATCTGTGGCTATCAGCTTTATGCTTATTCTGACTGGGTGGATTATCTGGTGGACTACGACTTTCCGCTGCTCCTGCTGTGTGCCATGGGGCTGTTGGAGCTGCTGCGCCGTGGAGCGGAGCATCTTCGGGGCCTTCGGCCGGTGGTGACCTATCTGGCCAAGATATCCTTTGGTATCTATTTTGTTCATATTCTCATCATGTCACTACTGTACTGGCATATGGATTTCAGCGAGTGGTCGCACCTGTGGACGCTGCTGTTTCTGGAGGGCGTGTCCGTGGGCGGCAGCATCCTGCTGATCGCTCTGTTCTCCGGCATCCCCTTCTGCCGCCGCCGGATGTTCGGCATCAAGGGGTAAAATGCCCCAAATCACATAGTCAAGCGCCGCACACGAAGGTGTGCGGCGCTTTTTTGCGTTCAGCCGCCGTCAAGGTGACGGCATTGTCACCGGGAAAAGCGAAGGAAACCACTTGGCACTGTCCGCCGTTTGTGGTAAAATATCACGGAATATAGATTCCTGCCGCCGGGAAGGACATCCCCGGCGGAGAGGAGAGCGGGAGGCGTGACATGAAAACGGTGGTATTGGGCAGCGGCGGCTGGGGAACGGCGCTGTCGTTGGTGCTGCACCGGAACGGACATCCGGTGACCCTGTGGTCCCACGTGCCGGAGAAGGCGGCGTATATGGAGCGGGCCAGAGAGAACCCCCGGCTGGAGGGAGTCCCTCTGCCGCCGGAGCTGCGCCTGACGGCGGATATGGCCTGCCTGACGGAAGCGGAGCTGGTGGTGGTGGCGGTGCCGTCCTACGCCGTGCGGGAGACGGCTCATGCCGCCGCCCCGCTGCTGCGCCCCGATACGCTGCTGGTGACGGCGGCCAAGGGCATCGAGCGGGATACCCACCTGCGGATGAGCCAGATATTGGAGCAGGAGACGGGGGGAGCCTTTCCCATCGCCGCCCTGTCCGGCCCCTCCCACGCCGAGGAGGTGGGCCGTGGGCTCCCCACCGGCTGCGTGGCGGCCAGCGTGTCTCAGGCGGCTGCCCTCACGGTGCAGGACGCCTTTATGAACGACCGCTTCCGGGTGTATACCAGCCCCGATATCGTGGGAGTGGAGCTGTCCGGCGCCCTGAAGAACGTGGTGGCGCTGGCCTGCGGCATCTGCGACGGTATGGGGTATCAGGACAACACCAAGGCCCTGCTGATGACACGGGCCATGGTGGAGCTGTGCCATCTGGGGGAGCGGCTGGGGGGCGACCGCCAGACCTTCGGCGGCCTGGCGGGCATGGGGGATTTGATCGTCACCTGCACCTCCATGCACTCCCGGAACCGCCGGGCGGGCATTCTGCTGGGACAGGGCAAGTCCGTGGGGCAGGCGCTGGCGGAGACCGGCGGCGTGGTGGAGGGCTACTATGCCGCCGCCAGTATGCACCAGCTGGCGGAAAAGACCGGCGTGGAGATGCCCATCTGCCGGTGCGTCTATGAGATATTGTACCGGCAGCGGCCGGTGCAGGAGGTGGCCCGTGAGCTCATGGGCCGGGCCAGAAAGGGCGAGATCGAGGACGGCTGGCGCTATCCCGTGGGATAACGCCGGGGAAGGAGGGACGTATGGAACGGATCCTGCTGGTGGAGGACGATGCACAGATCACGGCGTCGCTGTCGGCATTTTTGCAGAGTGAGGGCTTTTCCGTGGAGACGGCCACCGGGGAGACCCGGGCCAGGCAGCTGGTGGAGCAGACGGCTCCGGGGCTGCTGCTGGTGGATGTGCAGTTGGCGGAGGGCAGCGGCTTCGGCGTGTGCGCCTATGCCCGGAGCCGGGGTCTGCCGGTGATCTTTCTCACCGCCTCCGGCGACGAGAGCAGCGTGGTGCTGGGGCTGGACATGGGGGCCGACGACTACATTGCCAAGCCCTTTCGGCCCAGAGAGCTGGTCTCCCGCATCCGCAGCGTGCTGCGGCGGTACGGCAAGGAGAAGACGCTGGTGCCGCTGGGCGGTGTGATGGTGGATACGGAGAAGGGGCGGGTCACACGGGACGGCCGGGATGTGTATCTCTCGGCGCTGGAATACCGGCTGCTGCTGGTGTTTCTGAGCCACCGGGGGAAGGTCCTCTCCCGGTCGCAGCTGCTGGAGGAGATCTGGGACGCCGCCGGGGACTTCGTCAATGACAACACCCTGACGGTGTATATCAAGCGCCTGCGGGAGAAGATCGAGACCGACCCCGCAGACCCACAGATCATCCGGACGGTGCGTGGCATCGGCTATATGGTGGACGCATGAGCATCTGGAAGAACACGGAGGTGCGGCGGACGGCCCTGTGGCTGCTGCTGGCCACGGCGGTGTGCTCCGTGGCGGCGGCCCTGCTGTATCCCATCTGCGGCCTGCTGACGCTGGGGCTGGGGGCGGTCTGCGGGGCCATCTGGTACGGCTCCACCCGGCGGCGCTACCGGGAACTGGAGCGCATGAGCCGGGACATTGACCGCATTCTCCACGGGCAGGAGCAGCAGGTGCTGCCCCAGCAGGAGGAGGGAGAACTGGCCATCCTCCGCAGCGAGATCGGGAAGATGACGGTGCGGCTGCGGGAGAACGCCCAGCGACAGCAGGAGGAGCGTGTCCGACTGGCGGATGCCATGGCGGATATTTCCCACCAACTGCGGACGCCCCTGACGGCCATGCGCCTGACCCTGTCCCTGCTGGAGCAGGAGGAGCTGACGCCCCAGCGGCGTCTGGCCCTGATGCGGGAGCTGAAGAAGCTGACGGGCCGTATGGAGTGGCTGGTGGAGGCCCTGCTGAAAATGGCCCAGCTGGACGCCGGGACGGTGGTGTTCCACCCGCAGGACACCACGGCGGCGGAGCTGGTGCGCCGTGCGGCGGAGCCGCTGGAAGTCCCCATGGAGGTGCGGAGCATCCGCTTCACCGCTCAGGCGGGGGAGGAGCGGCTTACCTGCGACGTGCCATGGAGCACGGAGGCACTGGGAAATATTCTGAAAAACTGCATGGAGCACGCCGCCTCATGGGTGCAGGTAACGGCACGGGAGACAGCCATTTTCACAGAGATCACGGTGCAGGATGATGGGCCGGGCTTCGACCCGGAGGAGCTGCCCCGGCTTTTTCAGCGGTTTTACCGGGGCAAAAACGCCGGGGAGAACAACTTCGGCATCGGCCTGAGCCTCTCCCGTCAGGTGCTGGCCCAGCAGAACGGCACGGTGCAGGCGGAAAATGTCCTCACCGGCGGCGCACGGTTTATCCTGCGGTGGTATAAGGGCACGATATAGATGCCCTCATAAGCCCCACCAGGCCGGTGGGAAAAGTGCAGGATTAAAAGAAAATTTACCTTCTATTCATAAAAACCGCCGGGAAGTGTGAAATGACCTGCCGCCGCCGGTTGCATTTTGCCGAGGGTTGTAGTATAATTTCACAATATGTAAGTCCGCCCACCCGGGCGCAGACTGAAAAACAACGAAACGGATCAAACCGACTAAGGAGTGCGTATCGATATGCGAAATATACCCTTCAGCCCTCCGGATATCACGGAGCTGGAGATCCAAGAGGTGTGCGAGGCCCTGCGGTCCGGCTGGATCACCACCGGCCCCCGCACCAAGCAGCTGGAAAAGGAACTGGCAGAGTACTGCCATGTGGCGAAGCTGGTGTGCCTGAACTCCGCTACGGCGGCGGAGGAGATGAACCTGCGGGTGCTGGGCATCGGTGAAGGCGACGAGGTGCTGGTGCCGGCGTACACCTATACCGCCACGGCGGCGGCGGCCATCCATGTGGGGGCCACGGTGAAGTTTATCGACAGCCGGAAGGACTCGCTGGAGATGGACTATGACCAGATGGAACGAGCCATCACCGAAAGGACCAAGGCGGTGATCCCGGTGGATCTGGGGGGCATCCCCTGCGACTATGACCGCATCTATCAGGCGGTGGAGGGGAAAAAGGCACTGTTCTGCCCCAAGGGCGATGTGCAGGAGGCACTGGGCCGGGTGGCCGTGGTGGCCGACTGCGCCCATGGGCTGGGCGCCTCCCGTCACGGGGTGCCTACCGGCGCTCTGGCAGACTTCACCTCCTTCTCCTTCCACGCCGTGAAGAACTTCACCACCGCCGAGGGCGGTGCATCGGCGTGGCGCACGCTGCCGGGTCTTGACGACGAGGAGCTGTACCACCGCTATCAGCTGTTGAGCCTCCACGGCCAGTCCAAGGACGCTCTGGCCAAGACCAAGCTGGGGGCGTGGGAGTACGACATCGTGGGGCCGTGGTATAAGTGCAACATGACGGACATCATGGCTGCCATCGGCCTGAAGCAGCTGGAGCGCTATCCCGGCCTGCTGGAGCGGCGGCATCAGCTGATCCAGCGCTATGATGAAGCCCTGCACCCGCTGGGCATCCGGACCCTGCCCCACTTTACCCCGGACTATACCAGCTCCGGCCACCTGTACCTGACGTGGACCCCCGGCATCGGGGAAAAGGAGCGCAATGAGATCATCCTGCGGATGGCGGAGCGGGGCGTGGCCTGCAACGTCCACTATAAGCCCCTGCCCATGATGACGGCCTACAAGGCCATGGGCTTCGATATCGCTGACTATCCCAATGCCTACCACCACTATGAAAACCTCATCACCCTGCCTCTGCACACCCGCCTCTCCGATGAGGATGCGGCCTATGTGACGGAGCAGTTTGCGGACATCGTGAAGGAGTACCTCCGGTGATGCTGCGGAAGTGGGAGGATCTGCCGCAGGAGATGCGGACGGAGGAGGTTCGCCCGTACTATGACCTGCTGCGAAAGAAGCAGGGGAGCCTGCTTTGCAAGCGGCTGTTCGATATTTTGGCATCGCTGGTGCTGCTGGTGCTGCTGAGCCCGGTGTTTCTGGTGCTGGCCATTGCCATCAAGCTGGACTCCCACGGCCCGGTGTTTTACAGGCAGGTGCGGGTGACCCAGTACGGGCGTGAATTCCGCATTTTCAAGTTCCGCACCATGGTGCAGAACGCTGACCGCATCGGCAGTCAGGTGACGGTCAGCGGCGACAGCCGCATCACACGGGTGGGCAAGGTCATCCGCAGCTGCCGTCTGGACGAGGTCGGCCAGTTGCTGAACGTGCTGGGTGGCTCCATGTCCTTTGTGGGGACACGGCCGGAGGTGCCCAAGTACGTGGCCCGCTACACCCCGGAGATGATGGCCACCCTCCTGCTGCCGGCAGGAGTGACCTCCGAGGCCAGCATCCGCTACAAGGACGAGGCGGAGCTGCTGGACAAGGCGGAGGATGTGGACGAGACGTATGTGCAGCAGGTGCTGCCGGGGAAAATGGCATATAATCTGGCGAGCATCCGGCGCTTTGGCTTGGGTCAGGAGCTGCTGACCATGCTGCGGACGGTCAAAGCGGTGCTGTGACCCCCTCCGGAGGATACAAAGGTTGCAATTCCGGTCCGCAGGGAGTATAATACTCCGTTGCGGCGATAGCCGGAGAACAAAACAAAGAGGACGCCGCCTGCCCCCAGCGGGCCGGGTGGCGGTGAGAGGTCAACTATGGAAGAAAAGAAAGAGGTCACGATACAGGAGATCCAGAGCAAGCTCCTGGAGATCCTGCTGTATTTTCAGAAGTTCTGTCAGGAGAACGGGCTGGGCTTCGTGCTGGCCGGCGGCACCTGTCTGGGTGCCGTGCGCCACAAGGGCTTCATCCCCTGGGACGACGACGTGGACGTGTTCATGCTGCGGGATGACTATGAAAAGCTCTGCCGTATCTGGGACGAAAGGGCGGACACAGAGCACTATTCCTGCGTCCGCTCCAACGATCGATTCAACATCCGTCACTCCGCCACGGAGATCAAGGACAACAACACCACCTTCATCAACCGCCACAGCGCAGATCTGGACATCCATCAGGGGCTGATGATCGACGTGATCCCGCTGGACGCCGTGCCCAAGTCCAAGTGGAAGCAGCTGTGGCAGATGGTGGACTCCATGATGTACTGCTGCTTCAATTTCCAGCGTCTGCCCGCCCACAAGGGCAAGGTCACCTACTACGCCGAGAAGCTGGCGCTGACGCTGGTGCCGTCCTTCAAGGCCCGGTACAAGCTGTGGAAGGGCGCCGAAAAGCGACTGAGCCGCTACTCGCTGGCGGATGCGGAGTACGTCTCCTCCTTCGGCGAGGGCGCTACCATCATGCGCCAGAGGTTCCCCATCCGGTGGTTCCGCCACCCGGCGTATCTGGAGTTCGAGGGCCATCAGATGCCGGTGCCGGAGGACTATGACAAGTGGCTGACCATCTCCTACGGCGACTATATGCAGCTGCCTCCCCCGGAGGAGCGGGTCTACCGCCACGATGCGGTATTCATCGATCTGGAGCACAGCTACAAGCAGTATAAGGGCATCCACTACTGTGTGGATGAAAAGAAAGCGTGAGAGTCATGTCGAAGCTGAGAAATATGTTCTCCACCCGGAAGTGTATGCAGATCGCACCGGAGACGGAGATGATGCACGAGCTGACGCCGGAGGAGCTGAAGGCGCTGCAGGCGTGCTTTCTGGAGATCATCAAGGACATCGATCGGGTGTGTCAGGAGCACGGCCTGTGCTATATGGCCGCCGGCGGTACTGCCTTGGGTTCCGTGCGCCACAAGGGCTTTATCCCATGGGACGACGATGTGGATATCCTCATGCCCCGTGAGGATCTGAACCGCTTCGTGGAGCTGTTCGAGGAGTGCATGGGGGACAAGTACGAGCTCACCACCCCCAATTCCGATAAGTACCAGCTGGAGAGCATGATCTCCGCCGTATATAAGAAAAACACCCTGAAAGCGGCGTTTCTGGACTATAACACGCCGTTTCCCAAGGGCGTTCACATCGATATCTTCGCCATTGAGTCCGTCCCCAGAAACCCCATTGTCCGGGGCATCAAGGGCGTAACGGCCATGGGCCTGCAATACATTGCGGTATCCACCCTGTTCTACCACTACCGCAGCCCGGAGAAGAAGAAGTTCTTCAGCCAGTCCTTCGCCGGAAAGTTCAACTATGGCCTGCGGTGCACAGTGGGCTTCCTGTTCTCCTTCCGCCCCTATAAGAAGTGGGGCGACCTGTTTGACCGCTTCGTGCGGTGCAAGAAGGACACGGGATTGTGGGCCGTCCCCACGGATATCGGCCACTATTTCGGACATATTATGCCCAAAGAGGTATATTATCCCCCCATCAAGGGGCCGTTTGAGGACTTTTCCATCAACCTGCCACATGATCCGGACACCTATCTGAAAAATCAGTACGGCGATTACTGGGTCATCCCGCCGGAGGCCGACCGGGAGAAGCACTATTCCGTGGGTTTCTGTCTGGACTGCGCCGCCGAGGAACAGAAAAAGGACGGAGCACAGGAGCAATGAGCACGCATCCCATTGACATCGTGATCCCATGGGTGGACGGATCTGACCCGGTCTGGCAGGCGGATCACGCCAAATACCGGGCCTCCAAAAGCGCCGACAATCACCCCGCCCGCTACCGGGAGTGGGGGCTGTTTCGCTATTGGTTCCGAGGCATCGAGCAGAACGCCCCGTGGGTGCGAAAGGTACACCTGCTGACCTACGGACACCTGCCTGCATGGCTGGAGCCTGACCATCCCAAGCTGCATATCGTCAATCACCGGGACTTCATCCCGGAGGAGTATCTGCCTACCTTCAGCTCCCACGCCATCGAGCTGAATATGCACCGCATCCCGGATCTGGCGGAGCACTTCCTCTATTTCAACGACGACGTGTACCTGATGAAGCCCTCCCGACCGGAGGATTTCTTCCGGGACGGCCTGCCCTGTGACACGGCGGTGATGGGCGTCATCAAAAACAACGACACCGCCAACTTCATGCCCTATATCATGCTGAATATGATGGCGTTGGTGAACATGAGCTTCGATAAGCGCAGCGTCATCCGGCAGAATTTCGGCAAGTGGTTCTATCCCGGCTACGGGAAGGGCCTGCTGTATAACCTGTACCTCCTCCCGTGGGGGGACTTCACAGGCTTCCGCAATTACCACTCCTGCGTCTCCTTCTGCAAGAGCACGCTGGAGGAGGTGTGGGACAGGTTCCCGGAGGTGCTGGACGCCACCTGCCGCCACAAATTCCGGGACCGGGCGGACGTGAACCAGTATCTGTTCCGGTACTGGCAGCTGGCCAGCGGCCGGTTTGCCCCCAAAAAGCCCGACAGCACCTATCTTACCATCGGCAAGCAGAGCGAGTCGGAGGTGGAGCGGCTGCTGCGGGGCGGGAAGTACCGGGTGGTCTGCGTCAACGACGACCCCATGGACTTCGATTTCGATACGGAGCGGCAGCAGCTGGTGGATATCTTCCAGCGGGCCTTCCCCAGGCCCTCCGCCTTTGAGCGGTCATGAGCCGCTCCCGAAACTGAGAGAACGGACGGATGCTATGAAAAAGCTCTCACGAGCCAAAAATACCATGCGGAATACCCTTTGGGGCGCCATCTACCGGGTGGCCACCCTCATCGGGCCGTTTGCCATCAAGACCATCATCATCAAGGAGCTGGGACAGGAGTATAACGGCCTGTCCACCCTGTTCACCTCCGTGCTGACGGTGCTGAATCTGGCCAATCTGGGCTTTAACAGCTCCTTGGTGTTCACCATGTACAAGGCCATTGCCGAGGATGACAAGCCGGCCCTGTGCGCCATGCTGAAATTCTACCGGAAGGTCTACCGCATCGTGGGTTTGGTGATCCTGGGCATGGGTCTGGCGGTGATGCCGTTTTTGCCATGGCTGGTGAAAAACGAGTGTCCGCCGGATGTGAACCTGTACGTCCTCTTCGCCATCTATCTGTCGGAGAGCGTACTGGATTACCTGATGTTCGCCTATAACAACGCCACGTTTACCGCCTTTCAGCGCAACGACGTGACGCTGAAGATCTCCACCGTGCGCTATGTGGTGCAGTATACCCTGCAGGCGGCGGTGCTGCTGATCTTCTCCAATTACTATGCCTATATCATCCTGCTGCCGCTGATGGTGATCCCCAACAACGTGGCGGTGTATCTGGCGGCCCGGAAGCACTACCCGGACATCGTGTGTCAGGGTGAGCTGGACCCGGTGACCAAAAAGGACATCTATAAGCGGGTGGGGACGCTGTTCGGCCATAAGCTGGGCAACACCTTTCTGGTGAGCATCGACAGCATCATCATCTCCTCCTTTCTGGGACTGACGGCGCTGTCGCTGTATAGCAACTATTACTATATCCTCACCGCCGTCAATGGCCTGGTGGAGATCGTCACCAACGGCAGCCTCTCCGGCATCGGCAATAAGCTGCTGACGGACTCCCGTGAGGACAACTACCGGTTCTTCAAAACCATGACCTATGGCTGGGTGGCGCTGGTGGGCGGCGCAGCGGCGTGTATGCTGTGCTTTTACCAGCCCTTCATCGCCGCCGTGTGGCTTGGCCCGGAGTATCTGCTGGATGAACGGCTGATGATGCTCATCGTGCTGTACTTCTTCTCGTGGATGTTCCGCATCATGCAGCTGACCTACCGGGATGCAGCGGGCCTGTGGACGGAGGATTGGCTCAAGCCCTATGTGGGCATGGCCGTGAATCTGGTGGGCAGCATCTGGATGGTGAAGGCCACCGGCAGCATCGCCGGCGTGCTGGTTCCCACCATTCTGGTGTTCTTCTTCATCTATACCCCGTGGGAAGCGTGGGTGGTGGTGAAATACCAGTTCTACCGCAGCTGGAACGAATACATGGGAAAGCTGCTGGGCTATGTGCTGCTGGCCTTTGCCGCCTGCGCCGCCTGCTACGGTGCGTGCCGGTGGCTGTCGCCGGACAATACCATCCTGTCACTGCTGCTGAGGTGCGTCATCGTGGGCGTTATTTACCCCGGCATCTGGCTGGGCGTCACCGGACGCACGGCGGAGTGGAAGCAGCTGTGGGGCATTCTGCTGCGCTTTTTGCCCAAGGGGAAAAAGGCCGCATAGGCCGGTGGCATAATCTATACAAAGTAGGAGTTATACCATATGCAAAAGAGAGAACTGCGGCGTGCGGTATTCGGGGATGAGAGCTGTATCGGACGGCTTCCGTGGCTGAACACGGCGGTGCTGGTGTATGTAGGCGTGACGGTGGTGAGCTTTGTGCTGCTGCAGATCGCCCCGGTGCTGACGTGGATGGCCAAAACCCCGCTGTACCACATTTCCACCTATTTGGGACTGATAGGCGCTGTGCTGATGGCGCTGGATCTGTTCACCAACCGGGGCCTCTGGCGAGGTATCTGGTGCTGGCTGCTGTATGGCGTGGCCTTTATGGATGTCATCGCCTCCTTGCGTACCATGCGCTACGGCGTGAAGGACAACCTTTTTGACCTGTGCTGGGTGGTGATCCAGTTTGCGCTGGTGTACAGTCTGGCCCAGCGGGTAGGCAAGGAACGGATGCGCCGGTTCCTGCGGAACCTGTTCTATGTGGTGCTGGTCATCTGGGGCATTGCCTGCTGCGTGGGCCTGTATCAATATCTGTTCCGCATCGGCTATACATATGTCGCCAATCCCAATACCACCAGCCCGGAGCTGACACGGCAGGGCTATTATCAGAGCCGCCTGTTCGGCCTGTTCATGGGTCTGGACTATGCGGCATATACCAGTATGTTCCTGTTTGTCGGCTGTATGCAGGGGGTCGTGACCCGTGGGAAACACTGGGCGGCCCGTGCGGCACTGGCCGTGGCGGCGCTGGTGCTGGTCACGCACGTGATCCTCAGCGTGTCCCGCAGCGCCCTGATCGCCTTGATCCTGTATGCCTTCTGCTTCACGGTGCTGCTGGTGCGTAACCGCTGCGGCAGTATGAAGCAGTTGAAACGGCTGGGTGTCAGCGTGTTGGCTGGTGTGTGCGCCGTGGTGGTGTGCTGGGGCTGTACGGAGGGTATCCGGGCTGGTATGCAGCATATGGCCGTGGGTAGCGTCATCGAGGAGCCGGATGCCATCGAGCGGTCACAGGAGGGCGATGTCTCCAACAACCGCTTCGAGATCTGGAGGGACTATCTATCCCTTGCCGGTGAGATCGGCCCTGCGGGACTGTCCCTGTCCAACTACAACGACTATATCGGCGACCGGCATCCGGAGATGTACATCGTGCGCTACTTTACCGATCAGTTCAAGGATACGGTGAAAACGGATCTGGTCTACGAGTCCCATAACAACTATCTGTTTGTGTTTATCAGCACAGGCTTTGTGGGAGCAGGGCTGTTCCTGTGCTTCCTGGTGCTGGCGCTGGTGCGGGTGATTCGCTATATCCTGCGGCATCCGCAGCTGTCCCTGTGGACGATCACGACACTGGCGGTGGTGGCCTTCGGACTGGTGGAGGCGCTGTTCATGAACAGCGTATTCCTGAAGATCAATGATGTGTCCTTTATTTTCTGGCTGGCGCTGGGTGCGCTGATGCTGGAAACGGAAGATAAGGCGCCTGCGGCAGAGCGTACTCTGTGACAGGTACCGGTGAAAGGAGAATATAGTTTCATGGACATCAAAAAGGATCATATCAACTTTGCGGTGGGTCCGGTTCAGATCTCGGAGGAGATCTCCCGGATCGGTGCAGACCCCGTGCCCTACTTCCGCACGCCGGACTTCTCCGCCCTGATGAAGGAGAACGAGGCGCTGCTCAAGGAGTTCATGGATGCCCCGGAGGATGCCAGAGCGGTATTCCTCACCGGCTCCGGCACGGCTTCCATGGATGCCGTCACCCAGAACGTGTTCACCAAGGACGACCGGCTGCTGGTGGTGGCCGGCGGCAGCTTCGGTCACCGCTTCTGCGAGATCTGCGAGGTCTACGGCATCCCCCATACGGCCATCGAGCTGCGGCAGGGCCATGCCCTGACCCCCGCCGATCTGGCCCCCTATGCCGGACAGGGCTACACGGGCTTTCTGGTGAATATGCACGAGACCTCCACCGGCGTTCTGTACGATATGGACATGATCTCCGCCTTCTGCCGTGAAAACGGTCTGGTGCTGGTGGTGGATGCCATCAGTGCCTTTCTGGCCGACGACGTCAGCATGAAGCGCTGGGGCGCCGACGTGGTGTTCACCGGTTCTCAGAAGGCGCTGGCCGTGCCTCCCGGCATCTCCATGATGGTGCTCAGCAGCCGGGCTGTGGAGCGTATCTACGCCAACCGCCCCGCCTGCTACTATCTGGACCTGAAGGCCGCCCTGAAAAACGGGGAGCGGGGCCAGACACCCTTCACTCCGGCGGTGGGCATCCTTATCCAGATCAATGCCCGCCTGAATCAGATCAAACGGGACGGCTTTGCAAACGTACAGGCTCAGATCCGTGCCATTGCCAAGGATTTCCGCTCCCGCATCGGGAAGTATCCCTTCCACATCGTGTCCGATTCCCTGTCCTATGCGGTGACGCCGCTGTCTCCCAACAATCCGGAGGTGTCCGCCCACCAGCTGTTCCTGACCCTGAAGGACGAGTACGGCATTATCATCTGCCCCAACGGCGGTGAGCTGGCGGATAAGGTGTTCCGGGTGGGCCACATCGGCCACCTGACCGTGGAGGATAACGACGCACTGTTCCGGGCCTTTGATGACCTCATGGCCCGTGGGATTCTGAAGGCTTGATCGATATATTACAAGGAGGAAGAAACATGAAAGTTCTGTTGCTTGCGGCGGGTCGAGGCACCCGCATCAGCCGGTATTTGGCCGGCAACCCCAAGTGTACCGTGGACATCGGCGGTCAGAAGCTGATCCAGTACACCATCGAGCTGTTCCACAAGAAGGGCATCACCGACATTGCCATGGTGCTGGGCTACCGGGCGGAGGTCATTCAGGAGACGCTGAAGGACTACGAGGGTATCCGCTACTTCTATAACCCCTTCTTCGACGTCACCAACAGCATCGCCTCGGCGTGGTTCGCTAAGGATTTCCTGTCCCAGTACGATGATACCCTCATCATGAACGCCGACGTGTATCTGGAGGAGACACTGCTGGACCGCATCCTGGAGTGCCACAAGTCCCCGGTGATGTTTGCCGACGGCACCCGCAAGGAGGAGGCCGACTACAAGTATAAGTACGAGAACGGCCTGCTGGTGAAGTACGGCAAGGAGCTCACCGGCAGCGATATCACCGGCGAGTACATCGGCATCGGCCGCTTCAGCAAGGATTTCATGCCGGAGTTCATGGAGAAGCTGGACGGCATGATCCGCACCCAGCAGCACAGCGTCTGGTGGGAGAATATCCTCTATGAAATGGTGGGCAAGCGCCCGGTATACGTGGAGGAGATGGACGGCCTGTTCTGGGCCGAGGTGGACTATGTGGAGGATTATGAGCGCATCCTTCGCTTCCGCGGCTATAAGGCAGACTTCTCCCTGAACGTGGAGAAGATCTGAGGAAGGACAGGCGGCCCGGCGTCAGCCGGAGCCGCCGGAAGGAAGAACGGATGAAACAAGAAAACGGCAAAAGAGCCATGACCGCCGGACTGCGGCGGACGATGGTGATCTTCGTGCTGGATCTGCTGTGCATCGCCGGGTCCTTTTTCCTGGCGCTGTGGATGCGGTTTGAGTTCCGTCTGGGGGCCATCCCTCAGATGTACCTCAACGAGTATTTGAAGATCATCGGGCCGTGGATCGTCATCTGTCTGGTGGTGTTCCAGCTATTCCGGCTGTATAACAGCATCTGGAGCTTTGTCAGCATCGACGAGCTGTTCCGCATCATTCTGGCCTATGGCGTGCTGCTGGCGGCCGGACTGGCCTATGTGCTGATTTTGAAGATCGATATGCCCCGCTCCTTCTACTTTGCGGGCTTTATCATGAGCTTCATGTCCACCACGGCGCTGCGGTTCTCCTACCGATTCATGCGCCAGTTGATGGCGGGGATCAGCACGGAGAAGAGCGAGCGGGACCGCATTCTGATGATCGGCGCCGGCGAGGCCGGACGCCAGCTGATCCGGGAGATCAATTCCAATCCCCGGCTGGGCAGCCGGGTGGTGTGCATCATCGACGACAACCCCAGCAAGCGCCGCCGGTATCTGGACGGTGTGGAGATCGCCGGCGGGCGGCAGGAGATCCCCGATGCGGTGAAGAAGTACCAGGTCAATAAGATCATCTTCGCCATCCCCACCTGCGACGGACAGGATCGCAAGGAGATTCTGGACATCTGCAGCAAGACCGGCTGCCGGGTGCAGGCGGTGCCGGGGATGTTCCAGCTGGTCAACGGCGAGGTCAGTGTCAGCAAGCTCCGGGACGTGGAGCTGCAGGATCTGCTGGGCCGTGACCCTATTCAGGTGAATCTGGAGGAGATCTGCCGGTATATCTCCGGCAAGGTGGTGATGGTCACCGGCGGCGGCGGTTCCATCGGCAGCGAGCTGTGCCGCCAGATCGCCAAAAGCAACCCCGAACAGCTGATTATCTTCGATATTTATGAGAACAACGCCTACGATATCCAGATGGAGCTGTGCCGCACCCATCCGGAGCTGAATCTGGAGGTGCTCATCGGCTCCGTGCGGGACATGGGCCGTCTGGACGATGTCATGGCCAAGTACCGGCCGGAGCTGGTGTTCCACGCCGCCGCCCACAAGCACGTCCCCCTGATGGAGGACAGCCCCAACGAGGCCATCAAGAACAACGTGTTCGGCACCTATAAAATGGCCATGGCCTCGGTGAAGTACGGTGTGAAGAAGTTCGTGCTGATCTCCACGGATAAGGCGGTGAACCCCACCAACATCATGGGCGCCTCTAAGCGCCTGTGCGAGATGGTGGTGCAGATGATGAACCGCCGCAGCCCCAATACAGACTTCGTGGCGGTGCGCTTCGGCAACGTGCTGGGCAGCAACGGCAGCGTCATCCCCTTGTTCAAAAAGCAGATCGCTGAGGGCGGCCCGGTAACGGTGACGCACCCGGAGATCACCCGCTTCTTTATGACCATCCCCGAAGCGGTGTCGCTGGTGCTGCAGGCGGGATACTACGCCAAGGGCGGCGAGATATTCATTCTGGATATGGGCCAGCCGGTGAAGATCGACACCATGGCCCGCAACCTTATCCGCCTGTCCGGTCATGAGCCGGATGTGGATATCAAGGTAGTCTACACGGGCCTGCGCCCCGGCGAGAAGCTGTATGAGGAGATCCTCATGGCGGAGGAGGGCCTGCAGGAGACCTCCAACAAGCTGATCCACATCGGAAAGCCCATCGTCATGGACGACGAGGAGTTCTGCCACCAGTTGGATCGGCTGGAGAAGGCCTGTCAGGAGGAGACGGAGGACATGAAGGACATCGTGGCCTCGGTGGTCCCCACCTATCGCCGCAAGAAATAATTCTGCAATGACAAAGGCCTTTCAAGGACAACGGTAAGAACAAGAGCAGCCCCGACGGAATTTTCCGCCGGGGCTGCTCTTTCATTGTCGGGAGACTGCTCTGTAAGGCTGCTCTGAGAGACTGCCCTTCCGCCGGGACGGTTTTGTGACGTTTTTGTAATGAAACCTGTCACCGAAACGTCACCTTCGTGTGGTATACTGGACAACAGAAAGTCAAGGAGGGACACGACTATGGAACTGATGCAGATCCAGCATCTCAGTAAGGTATACGGACAGGGTGAAAATCAGGTGCGGGCGGTGGACGACATTTCCTTCACCGTGGAGAAGGGGGAGTTCTTGGCCATCATCGGCCCCTCCGGCTCCGGTAAATCCACTCTGCTGCACATTCTGGGCGGCGTAGACCGCCCCACCTCCGGCAAGGTCTTTGTGGATGGGCAGGATGTCTACGCCCAGAACGAGGATCAGCTGGCCATTTTCCGCCGCCGGCAGGTGGGGCTCATTTACCAGTTTTATAACCTGATCCCCGTGCTGAACGTGGTGGAGAACATGACCCTGCCGGTGCTGATGGACGGGCGGCAGGTGAATCAGGAGCGGCTGGAGGAGCTGCTGGACGTGCTGGGTCTGCGGGGTCGGGAGAAGCACCTGCCCAACCAGCTCTCCGGCGGCCAGCAGCAGCGGGTCTCCATCGGCCGGGCGCTGATGAACGCCCCGGCGGTGGTGCTGGCGGATGAGCCCACCGGCAATCTCGACAGCAAGAACAGTCAGGAGATCGTGGAGCTGCTGAAGATGTCCAACAAGAAGTACGGCCAGACGCTGGTCATCATCACCCACGACGAGAACATCGCCCTGCAGGCCCACCGGGTCATTGCCATCGAGGATGGACGCATCACACGGGATGAGCGCATCCGGGAGGTGCTGGAATGAACGTCTTTCACCGCTACACCCGGCAGGCCCTGCGGAAAAACCGCTCCCGGACGTGGGTGACCATCGTGGGCATCATCCTGTCGGTGGCCCTGTTCACCGCTGTGACGGAGGGTGCTTACAGCGGCGTGCAGTATCTCATAGGGGCCGCCGAGTACACCGTAGGCCGGTTCCACGGCTGCTACCAGAACCTCACGGAGCAGCAGGCAACGCAGCTGAGCCGTGATGAAAAGGAGATCACGGAGCAGTCTGCGTGGCAGCTGGTGGGCTGGGGGCAGGTAGGGGCGGACAATGCTTATAAGCCCTATCTGCGGGTCATGTCCATGGACCCCGACCTGCCGGACCTTCTCTCCATCCGACTGACCCAAGGCCGCCTGCCGGAGAAGGCCGGGGAGCTCCTCCTGCCGGAGCATCTGTGGTCCAATGGCAGCGTCCGCCATGCGCTGGGGGACACCATGGAGCTGGAGCTGGGCCACCGGACGCTGGGTGGGGAGGAGCTGACGGCCTATGACCCCTATACGCAGGGGGAGACGCTGACAGATACCACGCCCCACACCTACACTGTGGTGGGCTTTTACCAGCGGCTGGATATGACGACGGAGCCCTTCTCCTGCCCCGGCTATACTGCCCTGACCTGTCAGGAGCAGGGCTATCAGACGGATGAATTTTTCCGGGTGGCCCATCCCAGCCGCTTTTACAGCTATATGGAGGGAAACAACGAGAAATATCCGGGGTTGGAGTGGTTTTCCAATTCCGACCTGCTGAATTACTACGGCGCCACCACCTTCTTCTCCGTGAACCGGATGATCTACAGCTTTGCGGTGATCCTGCTGCTGATGATCTCCTTCGGCTCGGTGTCGCTGATCTATAACTCCTTCTCCATCTCCGTGGCGGAGCGGACCCGGCAGTTCGGCATCCTGAAATCCATCGGTGCCACCCGCAAGCAGATTCGGGACAGTGTCCTCTATGAGGCACTGGTGCTGTGCGCCGTGGGGATCCCACTGGGTCTGCTGGTGGGCTGTCTGGGCATCGGCATCACTCTGTACTGTCTGCGGGATAGCTTCGGATTCCTGATGGGGGCGAGCGGCAACGCCCTGCAAATGCACTTTGTGCTCAACGGCTGGGCGCTGCTGGCGGCGGCGGGCATCGGCCTTGTGACGGCCATCATCTCGGCGTGGATCCCCGCCAAGCGTGCCGTGCGGGTGTCGCCGGTGGAGGCCATCCGCCAGACCAAGGACGTGAAGCTCCGGGGCCGGGAGGTCAGGACCTCCCGCCTGACGGAAAAGCTCTTCGGTTTCTCCGGGATGTTGGCCGCCAAGAACTTCAAACGCAACCGCAAGCGCTATCGCTCCACGGTGGTGGGCCTGTTCCTCAGCGTGACACTGTTCATCTCCGCCTCCTCCTTCTGCGCCTATCTGACGGATGCCGTAGACCAACTGGGGGGCGACAGCACACTGGGCGTGCAGCTGTATTACAGCGAGGCCCTGCCGGAGGGCGTGACGCCGGAGCAGCGGCTGGGACAGCTGGCCGCCGACGGCGTGGAATCGGGCTTCTACACCGCCGACAGCTACGCCAGCCTGCACTTTGCCAAGGAGGACATGGATCCGGACTACTGGAAGGACACCGGTCTGGAGGGAGACCGCAGCGCCGTCATGTACTTCCTCCGGGATGAGGATTTCCGGCAGCTGCTGCGGGACAACGGCCTGCCGGAGGAGGATTACTTCCGTCCCGATGCACCTCAGGCGGTGGCGTGGGATATGCTGGACATCTGGCGCAGCACCGAGGGCAGTAAGTACAATAAGCTGTACCATTACCATCTGCTGAACGGCAGCAGCCTGCCCATCACCGGAACGGAGAGCAGCTATCAGCCCATGGATGGCTGGTTCACCGAGGGAGACCGCATCACACGGGACGGTACGGAATATGTGCTGTACTATCCGGAGGACTATACAGACGATTACTATATCGCCCGCAGCGAGGGGGAGACCCCGGACGAGAGCCGGGCACAGGCGGTGTCGGCATCGGAGGCCGTCCTGACCCGGAGTTATACCGTGGGCGCTATTTTAAAGGAGGCTCCCGATTTCCTGGGTACCGGCGACCTGTATCTGCTGTACCCGTACAGTATGTATGAGGCCGTCACCGGGCAGGCTCCCGCCGCCGACGCCTTCTGGTTCCGGAGCAGCGACCACGCCGCATCCTACGAGAGCATGGGGCAGATCCTGATGGAGCTGGGCAACAGCCGCTCTGAGCTGCAGGATCTGGCCGCCAACGGCGAGAACCAGCGGGCCATGGTGACGGTGGTGAACGTGTTTTCCTACGGCTTCATCATCCTTATCTCCCTGATCTCCATGACCAATGTGTTCAACACCATCTCTACCTCCATCGCTCTGCGCCGCCGGGAGTTTGCCATGCTGCGGTCCGTGGGACTGACCCAGCGGGGCTTTGCCCGGATGATGGACTACGAGTGCATCATCTACGGCGCGCGGGCGCTGCTGTGGGGCCTGCCGGCATCGGTGCTGGTGACCTATGGCATCTATCGTAGCGTGGCCCAGAGCATCGCCGCCCGGTTCTACATCCCGTGGTACAGCGTGGCCATCGCCGTGGGCAGCGTGTTCGTGGTGGTGTTCGCCACCATGCTCTACGCCACCCGGAAGATCCGCAGCGAAAACCCCATCGAGGCGCTGAAGCAGGAGAACCTGTAAGCCCCGTCTCGCAAGCCGAAGAAACAGCAGCCCCGGCAGAACTGCCGGGGCTGCTGTGCTTCTGAGACACTCGTGCTTACCGCCTGCGCCCTGCGGCGAAGATGGGGATTGACAGGCGGCGGCCGGGAGGCTATCATGAGAGCAGAAAGAAAAGGAGGGCCGCCATGTCACAGGTCACCAAGCGGGCGCTGGAGGCGTCACTGAAGCATCTGCTGCTGCAAAAGCCGCTGAACAAGATCACCATCAATGATATTGCGGAGGACTGCGGCATCAACCGCATGACCTTTTACTACCATTTCAAGGATATCTACGATCTGGTGGAGTGGAGCTGTCAGGAGGATGCCATGCGGGCGCTGGCGGGGAAAAAGACCTACGAGACGTGGCAGCAGGGGCTTTTGCAGATCCTTCAGGCGGTGCTGGACAACAAGCCCTTCATCCTGAACGTCTATCGCTCCGTCAGCCGGGAGCAGGTGGAGAACTACCTCTACCGGGTCACCTACGACTTGCTGGAGGGCGTGGTGGAGGAGAAAGCCCAGAGGATGTCCGTGCGGCAGGAGGACAAGGAGCTCATCGCCACCCTCTATAAGTACCTGTTCGTGGGACTGATGCTGGACTGGATCAAGGGGGACATGAAGGGCGACCCACAGGTCATGGTGCAGAAGCTGGAGCTGGTGATCCACGGCAGCGTGGCAGCGGCCCTGAATCGGATGCGGACGGACAAGCCTGCATCAAGCGGGGCAGAATGATAAAAAACTGAACATCTCCCATCCCGGTGATAAAAAACTTATCACCGGGATTTTTCTGTTTATTGAACAAATTGCGCCCAAGGTGTATGTTTTCATCATCAGAGGAAAACATACCAGCGAGACGCCGCCGACCTCCCGTGTGCGTGCTGAGAAGGGGACGGGGCGGCGCAGCGGTCAACAGAAAGGAGCGCATTTTTATGTATTATTCCAGCGGTAACTATGAGGCCTTTGCCCGTCCCAAAAAGCCGGAGGGCGTGGACAACAAATCCGCCTACATCGTGGGCAGCGGTCTGGCGGCGCTGACTGCCGCCTGCTATCTGGTGCGTGACGGCCAGATGAAGGGCGAGCGGGTCCACATTCTGGAGAAGGGCCCCACTGCCGGCGGCGCCTGCGACGGCTGGAGGTTCGAGAACATCGGCTATGTCATGCGGGGCGGTCGTGAGATGGACAACCACTTCGAGGTCATGTGGGATCTGTTCCACTCCATCCCCTCCATTGAGACGGAGGGCGTCAGCGTGCTGGACGAGTACTACTGGCTCAACAAGGCCGACCCCAACTATTCCCTGTGCCGGGCCACGGTGAACCGTGGCGAAGATGCCCATACCGACGGCAAGTTCGATATCTCCGACAAGGGCGCCATGGAGATCATGAAGCTGTTCTTCACCCCCAACGAGGAGCTGCAGGACAAGCGCATCAGCGACTTCTTCGATGACGAGGTGTTCGGCAGCAACTTCTGGCTGTACTGGCGCACCATGTTCGCCTTCGAAAACTGGCACAGTGCTCTGGAGATGAAGCTCTATATCCAGCGCTATATCCATCACATCGGCGGCCTGCCCGACTTTACCGCCCTGCGCTTTACCAAATACAACCAGTATGAGTCCATGATCCTGCCCATGGTGAAGTATCTGGAGGGCTTCGGCGTCCAGTTCCACTTCGGCGTGCAGGTGACCAACGTGGAGTTTGACTGCACCGCCCATCGGAAGGTGGCCAAGCGCATCGACGTCCTCCGGGACGGCAAAAGCGAGGCCATCGACCTGACGGAGAACGATCTGGTGTTCATCACCAACGGCGGCTGCGTAGAGAACTCCTCCATGGGCAGCCAGAACACACCCGCCCCCTACAACACCGAGATCAAGGAGGGCGGCGGCTGGGATATGTGGCGCAAGATCGCCGCTCAGGACCCCTCCTTCGGCCATCCGGACAAGTTCTGCTATGATCCGGAGCAGACCAACTGGATGAGCGCCACGGTGGAGACGCTGGATCAGCGCATCATCCCCTATATCAAGAACATCTGCAAGCGGGACCCCTTCACCGGCAAGGTAGTCACCGGCGGCATCGTCACCGTGAAGGACTCCAGCTGGCTCATGAGCTGGACCATCAACCGCCAGCCCCAGTTCCGCCAGCAGCCCAAGGATCACTGCCTGGTGTGGGTGTATGCCCTGTTCACCGACAAGCCCGGCGACTACGTGAAAAAGCCCATGCGGGAGTGTACCGGTAAGGAGATCTGCATGGAGTGGCTGTATCACATCGGCGTGCCGGAGAGCGAGATCGAGGACATGGCCGCCAATAGCGCCAACACCGTCCCTGTGATGATGCCCTATATCGACGCCTTCTTCATGCCCCGTGCCTACGGCGATCGGCCCAAGGTCGTACCCGACGGCGCTGTGAACTTCGCCTTCCTGGGCCAGTTTGCCGAGACGCCCCGTGACACCATCTTCACCACGGAGTACTCCATGCGGACCGGTATGGAGGCCGTGTACACCCTGCTGAACGTGGATCGTGGCGTGCCGGAGGTCTGGGGCAGCGTATATGATGTCCGGGATCTGCTGGATGCCACCGTGAAGCTGCGGGACGGCAAGAAACCCATCGATATGGAGCTGAATCTGGTGGAAAAGATGGCTCTGAAGAAGGTCCTCAGCAAGATCCACGGCACCGATATCGAGAAGCTGCTGAAGGAGTATCAGGTCATCTGAGGCCCGTTGGGTCGGCTGCTGCGGCAGTCGATGACCTTCTGAAAACAGAAAAAGGAGAGGCCATGTCACAGCCCTATAAGGCGGTAATTTCAAAATACGGAAAGTGACATTCGCAAAGGCAAGCAATAAGACTCTGGCTCACAAGGTCGGAGCCTTATTGTTTTCTGCCTGTCATATATCGCATCTTTGTGCCTCGGCAGCTTTCTGAGTATCATGAAAACGTCAGGAGGTGTCGGACAATGAGAGAACAGAACTATCACATTCCATGAACGTACCTTCCTTCCTGTGACTTGGCAGGCAGGGGAATTTAACCATCGGGTAAAATGCTTGGTTAGAGTGGGCGAACCGATATCCCTTGGAAAAGCCACATCGCTGCAGCCTTCCCCTGTTAAAACAGCTCCCGGCAGGCCCCGTGGACCAGCAGGGAGAGAACCTGCGGATACAGCTGACCGATCTGATCCTGGTGGGAGACCGTCAGGATCAGGCCCCGGACGGCGGCGGCGGCCAGAGCGGTGCCGCCACGGGGACACAGGCCGCTCGCCTCCGGCAGCGCACGGATGTATCCCTCATCGCCATGGTAGTGGGTGGAGAGGATGTCCTGCGGCAGACGGCGCAGCAGGAACTCGGCGTCGTTTTCGATGAACACCAGCGCCCGTGTCTCCGACAGCCAGCGGCAGGCCGCCAGAATGGCCGCCGCCGCACGCTCTGCCGGGAGCAGGGCGGCGTTTCCCTGTAAGGAGTGCTGAGCCACGGCGAAGCCCTCGGTGTGGATATCCTCCAGCACCACGAAAAAGAGAAACTCCTTGGAGTCAAAGAATTTGTAGGCGGTAAAAATAACGGATCCCCATTTTGTTTTCGGTATAGAACTGCCCTCCTGCGTTCATGGGAGCTGCTCTCATATCCCGGAGCGCAAAAAAGAAATGCCCCTTCGCCGTCCGACATGGGCAGAGTGACATTTATGATCTCACGACATTGGCAGAGTGACATTTATGATCTCGCATTCTCTATGGGATACCCGGTCAGATCCGCCGGATATATGTTCCGTTATAACCGAAGGTTGCTCCATCTGGCAAGTGTTTTTTCCGGAGGTTTTTTCGGTCGAGAGGAGGAAGATTTCGACTTGACGCAGGGTAACTTTTGTATTATGGTGTACTTACCATCCATGAACAAGGGCAAACACGGTTTTGCCGGGCAGAAATCCGCCCATACTGCGTCGATCCCCTTGACCAAAGTATGCTCTGCGGGTCTTTCCTTGTCTGGCCATATTTCTGCTCCGGCAAAACTGCAAGGCACCTGCCAACGATGGATCTTCGAGTGATTTTTGTTTTTTGAGATGCAGACGGCGCCCGCCAAGACGAAAAGGACAAAAAGCGCCGGAAAGACACGCTGCCAGGCGTGATTGCCCTCGTCCATCGATGGTACCGGAAGTGGTACCAAAAATGGACATTTACAGGACAAAATTCCTGTCAGCGATCGGTGAGAAAAGTGTCCGGTTCGTGTCAGAAATCGGCCAGATCGGGGGAGACCTTGTTGTGACCGTTTCACCGCACCTGCTGCCAAGAGCATTTCGGCAGCAGAGGACATTTCAGCAGTGAAGGATATTTTTAGTAAGGAGGATTTTCCATGCCTACCATCAAAACCGGCATCCGCTTCTCCAAAAAGCAGCCGCTGAGCGAGCAGGAGCTGCGGCAGCTTCACGCCTACTGGCGTGCCGCCAACTATCTGACGGCCTGCCAGCTGTATCTGATGGATAACCCCCTTCTGGAGCGCCCGCTGGTCAAAAGCGACCTCAAGCAGACCATCGTGGGACACTGGGGGACCTGCCCCGGCCAGAACTTCATCTATACCCATCTGGATCGGGTCATCAAGCGCAACGATCTGGATATGATCTATCTCTCCGGTCCCGGCCACGGCGGCAACGCCATGGTGGCGCAGGACTGGCTGGACGGCAGCTATACCGATGTCTATCCCAACATCACCCGAGACAAGGAGGGGATGCAGAAACTCTTCAAGCGTTTCTCCTTCCCCGGCGGCATCCCCAGCCATGTGGCGCCGGAGACCCCCGGCTCCATCCATGAGGGCGGCGAACTGGGCTACTCGTTGGCCCACGCCTTCGGCGCCGTGGCGGATAACCCCGATCTGATCGCTGCCTGTGTGGTGGGCGACGGCGAGGCGGAGACCGGCCCGCTGGCCACCTCGTGGCACGGCAACAAATTCGTCAACCCCATCACCGACGGCGCTGTGCTGCCCATTCTGCACCTCAACGGCTTCAAGATCGCCAACCCCACCATCTTCTCCCGCATGAGTCACGAGGAGGTGGAGTGCTTCTTCCGTGGCTGCGGCTGGGAGCCGTACTTTGTGGAGGGCGACGATCCCATGGTCATGCACCAGCAGATGGCGGCGGCGCTGGACCGGGCCATCCGGGAGATCAAGCGCATCCAGCGGGAGGCCCGCAAGACCGGCGAGGCCAAGCGGCCCCGCTGGCCCATGATCGTGCTGCGCACCCCCAAGGGCTGGAGCGGCCCCAAGGAGGTGGACGGGCTGCCGGTGGAGAACTGCTGGCGAGCCCATCAGGTGCCTATCTCCATGGGGACAGACACCGACCGGCACCTCGCCCAGCTGGAGGCGTGGCTGCGCTCTTATAAGCCGGAGGAGCTCTTTAACCCCGACGGTACGCCGGTGGAGCTCATCGCCTCCTTCCCGCCCACGGGCCGCCGCCGCATGGGCGCTAATCCCCACGCCAACGGCGGACTGCTGCTGCGTGACCTGCGGACCCCCGATTTCCGGGGCTACGCCGTGGATGTCAAGGCCCCCGGCGCCGTGGAGGCGCAGGATATGTATGTGCTGGGTACCTACGTCCGGGACGTGATGAAGCTGAACATGGAGTCCCGCAACTTCCGCATCTTCGCCCCCGACGAGACGGCCTCCAACCGCTTGCAGGCGGTGTTCGAGGTGACGGGCCGCCGCTTCCTGGACCAGCAGATCCCCGGCATCGACGACCATCTGGACCCGGACGGCCGGGTCATGGACTCCATGCTCTCCGAGCATTTCTGCGAGGGCTTTTTGGAGGGCTACCTCCTGACGGGCCGTCACGGCTTCTTCGACAGCTATGAGGCTTTCATCCGCATCGTGGACTCCATGTTCGCCCAGCACGCCAAGTGGCTGAAGATGTGCAGCGAGCTGCCGTGGCGGCAGGATATCGCCTCGCTGAACTATATTCTGGCCTCCAACGTCTGGCAGCAGGACCACAACGGCTTTACCCATCAGGACCCCGGCTTTTTGGATCACGTGGCCAACAAGAAGGCCGACGTGGTGCGGATGTATCTGCCGCCGGATGCCAACTGCCTGCTGTCCTGCTTCGACCACTGCATCCGCAGCCGAAATTACGTCAATGTCATTGTGGCCAGCAAGCACCCCCGGCCCCAGTGGCTGACCATGGAGCAGGCGGTGAAGCACTGCACCCAGGGGATCGGCATCTGGAGCTGGGCCTCCAACGATCAGGGGCAGGAGGCGGATGTGGTCATGGCCTGCTGCGGCGATACGCCTACGCTGGAGACGCTGGCCGCCGTGAGCATCCTGCGTCAGGAGCTGCCGGAGCTGAAGATCCGTGTGGTGAACGCGGTGGATCTGATGAAGCTGCAGCCCCACACCGAGCACCCCCACGGTCTGACGGATGAGGAGTACGACGGCCTGTTCACCAAGGATAAGCCCATCATCTTTGCCTATCACGGCTACCCCACGCTGGTGCATGAGCTGACCTACCGCCGCCACAACCGGAACCTCCATGTGCGGGGCTACAAGGAGGAGGGAACCATCACCACCCCCTTCGATATGCGTGTTCTCAACGACATTGACCGCTTCGATCTGGTCATCGATACGGTCCGTCGGCTGCCCCAGTTGGGCAACCGGGGGGCGTATCTGGTGCAGAAGATGCAGGATAAGCTGGTGGAGCATCGTCAGTATATCCGGGACAACGGCGTGGATCTGCCGGAGGTCCGCAACTGGAAGTGGGACAGCAGTCTGAACGCTGCCGAATAAGGTTTGCAAAGAAATAACCGCCGGAGGCGGTGCGCCCTATGACGCACCGCCTCCGGCGGTTTGGCTGACGGGAGAAGGAGTATCCTGCGATACTTGCCGGGCTGCGGGGAGCGGCACCATGAAGCCGGCCGCAGCGATCTCCATTTCCGCTCCGTGAATACGGCGGTTCCCACAGGCACGTCTGAAAGAAGCAACAGAAAGATCCACCGTAATTCTATCAGAATTACGGCGGATCTTATGGTGGACCTGATGGGATTCGAACCCACGACCTCTCGGATGCGAACCGAACGCTCTCGCAAAGTGGTAAGTTTTCTGCCCACGGACTGCGGTGTATGGTTTGATGAAAATGCTGGACGAGGAGCAACCGCAAGAAACACTATCCCCCAGTTTTTCAATAAGGCGGGAGTGGACAGCAAACTTATATGCGGGAAAGACTAAAAGTTATTTTTTCAACATGACAAATTCGTTCTTGACAAGGAAAGATGGCCTGGTGTATAATTGGAACAATTCATCAGGGGGAAATTTTTTTAGAAAGTTATTGTTATTTATAAACCGTGACAAAAGAGGTGAAAGAATGAAATTGCAGGACCTTGCGAGTGTTCGCAGCGGCTTGGTCTTGTCGAGAAAACAGGCCAAAGAGCCAAGTGAGTATCGATATCCCTTGATTAATCTGCGGTGTATCCAGCAGGAAGGGACAATTCAATTGAAAGAGGCCGATATCTATGAAGCAAAAGAACCGCTGAAAGAAGAATACCTCTCGCAAAGCGGAGATATTATTGTCCGCCTTACAGCTCCCTATACAGCAGTTCTGATTGATGAAACTACATCTGGAATGGTGGTTTCCTCAAACTTTGTGGTGATTCGAGTTGAAGATAAGAGCCTGTTGCCGGAGTATCTTTTTTGGTTGCTGAATACAGAAAAGATAAAACGAAAAATTTATGAGAATGCAACCAGTAATATGCTTGGCGCAGTTAATGCAAGATTTTTAGCCGACTTTGAATTGGCCCTTCTTTCCGTGGAGGATCAGCGTAAAATCTCCCAGTTCAATCTGCTGGCCAAAAGAGAACGCCAATTACTTAGGATGTTGGCAGATGAAAAAGAAAAGTATTATGCTGGTGTACTGAATCAGGCGTACAAAAGAGCAAAGAAAGGGAAATGAAGATGACAACCAGAAAAGATATTGAACAGGTCCTTTGGAACGCCTGTGATAGTTTCCGCGGCAAGATCGACAGTTCCCGCTATAAAGACTATATCCTCTCCATGTTGTTCGTAAAGTACCTCAGCGATGTTTCCAAAGAGAGGCGCGAAGGGTATATCAAACAGTATGGCGGGGATATGCGCCGGGTAGAACGGGCCATGAGCCGGGAACGCTTTGCAATGGACGAGCAGTCCACCTTCGACTATCTCTATGCCAACCGGAACGATGCTGAAATAGGCCAGAAAATCAATGTGGCATTGAACCATATCGAGGAACACAACAGTGGAAAGCTGCGCAATGTATTCCGGGCCATCGACTTCAACTCTCAGGTAGACTTTGGGGAACCCAAAGAGAAGAACGCTACCCTGCGCAACTTGCTGGAGGATTTCAACGGTCTGGATCTGCGTCCCAGTCAGCTGGGTTCTGCCGATATCATCGGAGATGCCTACGAGTACATGATTGCTATGTTCGCCTCTGATGCCGGGAAGAAGGGAGGCGAATTCTTCACGCCAAGCCAGGTTTCTGAGCTGGTAGCCTCTCTGGTACAGCCCAAGGAGAACGACCGGATCTACGACCCTACCTGCGGCAGCGGTGGTTTGTTGCTGAAAGCCTATAAAAAAGTACCCAGTGGCAAGGTGGCCATCTATGGACAGGAGCTCAACGCTCAGACCTGGGCTCTCTGCACCATGAATATGTTCCTGCACGGTGTGGATGATGCCCGGATCTGGCAGGGCGATACTCTCTCCAATCCTCAGAATGTTGAGGATGATAATTTGATGAAGTTCCAGGTAGTGGTGGCAAATCCGCCGTTTAGTCTGGACAAGTGGGACAGCGGGTTTCTCTCGGAGGCCGAAGCGGATAGTAAGGGAAAGAAGAAAATGTCCGCCGAACTGGATCAATACCACCGCTTCGATTGGGGTGTGCCTCCTACTTCCAAAGGTGATTATGCCTTTGTGCTGCATATGCTCTCCAGTCTGGATGCGGAGAATGGCCGCATGGCGGTGGTGTTGCCCCATGGTGTTCTGTTCCGGGGGGCCAGCGAGGGGAAAATTCGGCGTCAGCTGGTGGAGATGAATCTGCTGGACGCAGTCATTGGCTTACCCGCCAACCTGTTCTACGGCACCGGTATCCCGGCTTGTATCCTGGTATTCAGGAAGAACCGTACCTACCGGGATGTGCTGTTCATCGACGCCTCTGGGGACGGAAACTTCGAGAAGGGTAAAAACCAGAACATTCTGCGGGACAGCGACATCACTCGTATTGTCAATGCCTATCAAGCTCGACAGAACGAGGATAAGTACAGCTATGTGGCCTCCTTCGATGAGATTAAGGAGAACGACTTCAACTTGAATATTCCCCGGTATGTGGACACCTTTGAGGAAGAAGAGCTGGTGGATATTGATGAGGTACAGAAGAATATTGCTTCCATCGAGGCAGAATTGGCCGAGGTGCAGGCGAAAATGGTAGAGTACCTGAGAGAACTGGGACTGTAAAGGAGGGATACGCCTGTGTTTAGAAGCTTTATCTATCTTGATGAAGACAAACTTTATACCTATAAACGGCAAATTGATGGCAAAAACGATGTACAACCCAAAGCAGTATCCCAGAAAAAAACTGCAGGTTTTTCAGCTGCTGTGAGTGGCTTCGGTTTGAACGGCGCAACAGAAACCAGTATAGATGGAGAGTTTGAGAAAGATGTGAGTTTCGACTACGATCGCTTTGAGCTTGACCTTAGCAGGCTTGAGGGTGAGGACTACTTCGATTGCGTGTTAAACGCAGAATATGATTTGACCACAATCCCAGCGATGAAGCTCTTGCGTATATGTAGTGGTTTTGAAATTCCGGAAGCCTTTGATGCAGTTAACTTAATTGATCAGTTTATGCCTATGTTAATGGGGCAGATTGAAACTAAGTCTGCAGGAGAACAGGAAGCATTAGAGGGAATATTAGGTAAGGCTTCTGCTGACATCCCCTTTATTATTGAATGCGATGATGTTACGATCTCTGGCAAGTTGAACGCAAAGTATCTCCGTGAGGAATACGCCAGCCTTGAAGACTATGCCGATCAAGATGTGTACATGCTCTGTAAAGTTGTGGGTATGGTGAGAAAAGATATGGTTGAAATCTTTGATCCGTTGAAAGACTTTATCCGCTTGCCGCGCACTATGCGCCGTCAGATGACAGCGAATGGAAAGTCTGTTGGACTTGATAAAATTTCCATTGAGGGCCCTGTCCTCAAGGTTGAAGTAATTGCCATCTATAAATAATCGAAGGAGGGAACTATGTCATGGCTAATATTCCAGACTTTTTCTTAAATGCAGTAGTTGCTCTTGGCATAGATGGGGGTGATGGAAAAAAGCACTGGATTGGAACGGGCTTTATCGTTGGACGAAAAGAAATTGACAATCCAAACCTTTCTACATATTACATCATCACCAATAAGCATGTTATTGAGCAAGAAAAATACGTCTACGTTCGTTTCAATTCGCTTGGAGGGGAACTTGTTAAGGATTATCGAATTAACCTATATGACAGCATGAGCGTGCCTATGTTCTCCGCGCATCCGCATGATAAAACAGATATAATAGCACTGCAAATTCTCCCGCAAACACTTATTAATGACAAATCTATTTGGGGAGCATTTGATCTTGCTGACCATGCCCTGACACTTGAGCAGATGCAAAATACAGGTGTTAACGAAGGAAGCCTCGTGTATGCCTTGGGGTTCCCTATGGATTTAGTCGATCCAATCAAGGTTCCCATTTGTAGGCTTGGGTGTATTTCAAGAGTTACAGACGCATTCTTGTTGAAAAAGGGGACTCCAATATTTCTGGTCGATGCACAAACCTTCCCAGGAAATTCTGGTGGTCCTATCGTGAGCAGGCCGGAACATATATCTATTGATGGAACGCCGAGCAATACCAGTGCAAACCTTATCGGTATTCTGAGCGCGTACATTCCCTACAGAGAAACGCTTTATAGCAGACAAACCGGACGAGATCGTATGATTCAAGAAGAGAATAGCGGCCTCACCATTGTTCATCCCGTCGATCGTATCAAAGAGGTTGTGGAACTTGAATGGGCGAGAATAGAGGCGCAGAAGAAGGCAGCGAACAATGTTGCAACTCTTCCTGCACCACAAGCGACTAAGGAAGAGGTTGCTGTATGACACCAGAAATCAAACAGCGAATAGAGAAAATCCGACACGGAAATGTTCCAGAGGGATATAAAAAAACAAAAGCAGGCATTCTCCCTGCTGATTGGAATGTGCATATGCTTGGAGATTGCCTCAGCCGTGTGGAGAGACCGGTAGAGGTTAAGCCTAACGAATTGTACACGCAAATCGGTATCCGTTCCCATGGGAAAGGCCTCTTCTATAAAGAACCCGTTGCAGGTGCAGCGCTGGGAAACAAGGCGGTCTTTTGGATTGAGCCGGACTGCTTTATAGTGAATATTGTTTTCGCATGGGAACAGGCAATCGGAAAGACCACACAATCTGAAGTAGGAATGATTGGATCTCACCGTTTTCCGATGTACCGTCCTGTAAACGATAGAGTTGATATCGATTACCTGATTTCTTATTTTTTGACAAAGCGGGGAACCGATATTCTGGAGGCAGCATCTCCTGGAGGAGCAGGGCGAAACAAAACACTGGGACAAGATCGCTTTTTGAAAAGTAAAATCGTACTGCCTCCCATTGAAGAACAACAAAAAATTGCTGCTATCCTCACCACCCAAGACAGAGTGATTGAACTGAAAGAAAAGCGCCTTGCCGAAAAGCAGCGGCAGAAAAAGTATCTCATGCAGCAGCTTTTGACCGGAAAAAAGCGTCTTCCGGGGTTTAGTGGACAATGGGAGATAAAAGGGTTTAATCAGGTTTTTACATTTGGTGCCACAAACACATTTTCAAGAGAATGTATGTGCGAAGATAGTACAGGGGTAAAAAATATCCATTACGGTGATATACTTGTAAGATATGGAGAAGTTCTCAAACTGTCTGAACAAGAAATACCGTCATTGCTTTCAGATATCGGTGCAAAAATCACCACCTTTGTTGATGACGGAGATGTTGTTATTGCTGATACCGCTGAAGATTTGACTGCTGGTAAAGTCGTCGAGGTGCAGGAAACACACGGGAAAAAGGTTGCGGCCGGACTGCATACTATGTTGTGTAAACCTATAAAAGGTTGTTTTGTGCCAGGGTGGTTAGGCTATTATATGAATTCTGAAACCTATCACAAGCAGCTTGTTCCATATATAGCTGGAGTTAAAGTAATGTCAATATCTAAAGGTAATATTGTGAAGACACATATACTGGTGCCGCCTATTGAGGAACAAACCGCTATTGTTAAAGTTTTTTCCACTGCTGACCGTGAAATTGAACTGCTCAGGCAGGACATCGAACAGGAAAAACAAAAGAAAAAAGCCCTGATGCAGCTGTTGCTGATGGGCATTGTGAGGGTAAAAACATGACGGAAAAAGAAATACAGGAACATCTCTGCAAAGAACTGCTAAAGAAGATTGTAGACAATGGGCAGAACTACACGGAAAGAATGAAGTCTGATCTGAAAGAAATCATTGACCTCGGCAAATCTTCTGAGGAGATTTGTGAAGCAACTCTTGCCTATTTTGCTATGTACAGATGGCAGTGAAGGAGGTGAAAACGCATGGCAACCAATCCACCCAGCGGTGACGGACATAGAAACGGTGCGGTAAAAGACCGTTCTCAGACTTTCAACCCTGTTACAAAACAATGGGTAAAGCGAGACAGTGACACCGGTCGTTTTATGGATGTCAAAAAGGATGGCACTCCTTTTAAGGGAGTCCGCAAAGAAAAGTAAATCCAGAGACAGGAGAGCGAGGCGGGATTTCCCGCCCCGCTATTCCTGCTTTTACTGATAGTTCCGAAAGGAGGAAAACCATGGACAAATCTCTGTACTTAGAAAAGAATATTAGCCAGCAGCCGGCCATTGATCTGCTGCGGTCCATGGGCTATACCTACATATCCCCGGAGGACTGCGAGGCGCAGAGGGGCAGCCGATACCATGTGCTGCTGAAAGACATCCTCCGGGGTCAGCTGCGGCGGCTCAACCGCTATACCTTCGCCGGTGCGGAAAACGAGTTCTCCGCCGCCAACATTGAGCGGGCTATGGAAGATCTGGACGAGCCTTTAACTGACGGCCTGATCCGCTCCAGTGAAAAAATCTATGATGCCCTGTTGCTGGGCAAAAGCTATCCAGAGACTGTAGGTGAGGGTAAAACCCTCAGCTTCAATCTGAAATACATTGACTGGGAACATCCCGAGAACAATCTGTTCCATATTACTGAGGAGTTTGCAGTAGACAGTCGGGACAAGCTCCACAACGCTCGGCCGGATATCGTGCTGTTTATCAACGGTATTCCCTTCGCCGTCATTGAGTGTAAAACGCCTCAGATCAGCGTAGAACAGGGCGTGGAGCAGAACATCCGTAACCAACAAAAGGAGTATATCCCACAGCTCTACAAGTTTGCCCAGATTGTGATGGCGACCAATAAAAACGCTGTGAAGTATGCCACTACCGGCACGCCTAAAAAATTCTGGAATGTGTGGAAGGAGCAGGATACCGCTTTTCTGGAGGAGGCACTGGCCCAATATGTGACTGACCGCACCCCCACTGAACAGGATCGGAATTTGATTTCTCTGTTCAGCAAAGAACGGGTCATGGAACTGATCCGGTACTTTGTGCTCTTTGACGCCAATGTAAAGAAGATTTGCCGGTATCAGCAGTATTTCGCTATTAAAGAGATTATCAAGACCATTCAACAGACAGACGAAAAGGGCAACCGACAAAGCGGCGTCATTTGGCACACTCAGGGCAGCGGCAAGAGCCTGACTATGGTTATGCTGACAAAGTATATCTTAATGGAACTGGCCGACTGCAACCCGAAAGTAGTCGTTGTCACTGACCGCAAGGAACTGGATCGTCAGATTGCCGCCACCTTTGCTCACACCCGTCTTAATCCGGCCAGAGCAACCAGTGGACGGAATCTGGTGGAGCTGCTGAATAGCGGCAAGGCGGATGTGGTCACTACCATTATCAATAAGTTCAACACCGCTGAGAAAATGGAGCACAAGAACTTTTCACGGGATGTGTTCCTGCTGGTGGATGAGAGCCATCGCTCCAACTATGGTCTGCTGGCCACTAAAATGAGAGCGGTGTTCCCTAATGCCTGCTACATTGGCTTTACTGGAACGCCTTTGATGAAAAAAGAGAAGAACACCATGGCCAAGTTCGGAAAGCTAATCCATAAATATACCATCAAGGACGGTGTGGATGACGGAGCCATTGTGCCGCTCATTTACGAAGGACGTTTTGTGGAACAGAATGTGGACGAGGCAAATATCGACCTCTGGTTCAAACAGACCACCAAGCGGCTTACGGAAGCGCAGCAGGATGACCTTTCCCGGAAATGGAGCAGTATCCGCCGCCTAACCTCCACCGATGCCCGTATCAAACGGATTGCGCTGGACATCAATGAGCACTTCATTGAAGGGTACAAAGATACCGGCTTTAAGGCTATGCTGGCCACTAACTACAAGCGGGATGCGATTCGGTATCTGGAGTGTTTTGAGCAATTTGGGGATTTGAACTGTGCCGTGGTGATCTCACCGCCTGATCTGCGGGAAAGTGTAGACGATATAGACGAGGGTGCCGACGATAAGGTCATTGCCTACTGGAATAAAATGATGAACCGCTACGGTGACGCAGATGCCTACGAAGAGGCAATGAAGAACCAGTTCTGCGCAGGGGACATCGATATTCTTATCGTGTGCAGTAAGCTGCTTACCGGTTTTGATGCCCCCATCTGCCAGGTGCTCTACATCGACAAAGAGCTGAAAGAACACGGCCTGCTCCAGGCTATTGCCCGCACCAATCGGCTGTATGAAGGCAAGGACTACGGCCTCATTGTGGACTACCGTGGACTGATTGAAAAGTTGGATACCGCTATGGATCTGTACAGTGGTGCCGGGCTGGAGAACTTTGACAGCGGAGACCTGAAGGGTGTTGTGGTGGATGTCATGTCGTCTGTGGCTGGCCTGCGGGAAGCCTATACTCGGTTGACAGAATTGTTTGCAGACTTGAAAAATCCACGCGACACCGAAGAAGTGGAAGTGTTTCTTGCTGACGATAAGAAGCGAGAGAGCTTTTATAATCTCCTCTGTGCTTTTGGCAAAGCGTTGAATATGGTACTGAATGCGGAACAGGCGTATGCAGCCATCCCGAAAGATGAATTGAAGCAGTATCAAAACACTTTTATCTTTTTCTCCAAGGTACGCCGCAGCGTGAAAATCCGTTACTGCGATGCCATTGATAACCGGGAATATGAGCCGCTGATGCAAAATCTTTTGGATACGCACCTCTCCGTAGCTGGTCTGAAACAGATCACCAGCCCCATCGATATTCTGAACAAGGATGACTTTGAGCGGGAATTGGAGGAGTTGGGATCTCTTCGAGCAAAGGCAGATGCTATTACCAGCAAATTGACCCGCAGCATTAGCGAAAAGTATCAGGAGAATCCTGCCTATTACGACAGTTTCTCCAAGCGGATCAAGGACGCATTGGAGCAGTACAAGGAAAAGGTGATCTCTGAGGCCGAATATCTGGCAAAGATGCGTACCATTATGGAAGACTATCACACAGGAAAAAGCACCGTGACCTATCCGGAATCCATTAAGAATAATGTACACGCCCAGGCGTTTTACGGTGTTCTGTCAGCGATATTCGACGAAGCAAAAGAAGCGGAAGTGTCTCCTGATTTTGCCGCGGAGATTGCGGAAGAGATTACAAAAATTGTGGCCAACCACAGTCAAGTGGATTGGACCAACAACAAAACAATCCACGACCGAATCTCGCAGGATATTGATGACCTTTTTTATGACTATGAGAAAGAACGGGGATTAAAACTGTCTTTTGACACCATTGATAAGATCATCGAAAATGTCAAAACAGTAGCACTTCGGAGGTTTTGACAGCAATGACGCAGGAAAGAACAGTCGTATATGAAAACAATGAGATCCACTACCTGCTGGAGCAGAAGCAGGTAAAAAATCTCAATCTGCGGGTTCATAAGGACTGCATGGTTTATGTTTCAGCTAATCCAGATGTCCCAGCTGAAAAGGTTGACGATTTTGTAGTGAGCAAAGGGGCCTATATTCGCTCAGCACAAAGAAAGTTTCGTGAGATGGCGCAGTATGCCCCTCAACCCAAGCAATATGTCAGTGGAGAGACTTTCTATCTGCTGGGCAGAGGAGTCCGCCTGAAAGTGGAGAGAAATGTGCGGGACACAATTTCCTCTGATGGGATTTATCTGCACCTTTGTGTGAAAGACACGGAAGACTTTGCAAAAAAGCAAAAAATGGTGACCCGTTACCTGGATGAGCAGTGTCGATCCATTTTTGGTGAAATTATTTTGGAGACCTACCCCGTATTTCAAAAATATGGGGTGCCGATGCCAAAAGTACGGATTCGGAATATGGAGACCCGATGGGGATCTTGTTTGGCCAAAAAGGGAGTCGTTACACTGAATAAGAGGCTGTTAGAAGCACCACGCAATTGTATCGAATATGTCGTGATGCACGAGTTCTGCCACTTCGTTCACCCAAATCATTCGAAGCAGTTCTATGCGTTCTTAACGATGCTGATGCCGGACTGGAAACAGAGGAAAGAGATCCTGGATAAAAGCGCAACTTTCTGGTTGTAAAATATCCGCAAAGAGCTGGCTATTTTCCTTAACCTGTGCTATTGTGTCTTGCTATAAGGAGGCGGGGCACATGAACGAAACTTTGATGATTGCTGTACGACAAATTCTACACCCCTCTGCCTATGGTGGAATCCGAGCAGGAAGTTGAAGTCTGCCACCGGCAGCTCATTGAGCGGCTGGACAAGCCGGAGCGTAAACTGGCGCTACAGATCATCGACGCCCAGAACCTGATGATAGAGCAACGCTCCGTGGACAGCTTTATCTGCGGATTCCATCTGGCGTGGGAAATGGCAAACGAACTGAATCATTTTGAAATGAACAGGCATCCATCTCCAGTGGAAGAAGCGGAGATGGATGCCTGATTCTATCCCTACTTAATGACAAGGGTGCCGCCCAGCCGATACCGGCACAGTCCAAAGCCTGTTTCAGATCGCTCTAAAATGGTTTCCGGGATTTGTTTCAGATACTTCCGCCCAAAGCTGGTGGTGCCGAAATATGCGTCAAAGTTGGCCACCGGCAGCACCACCCAGTCGGAGTCCTCTGGCTTATTGGCAAGGTAGTAGGCCGCCAGCGTCTCCACCATCTCCATCGGAACGCCCTTAGGCGTGAGGCTGCGAAGTTGCTCCACCAATGCGAGTGGAAGTATCGGTTCCTCCGTCCGGAGCGGCCCCAGCTCCAGAGCCTGGGCCAGAAAACTGTCAAACCGCAGGCCCCACTGCCCCTTGGTGGTGGGGGCGAACAGGGGAATCTGCATCTGGATCACCTTGTCCCGCCAGGCCTGGTTAAAGCCTTTTTCAATGGCGGCACACTTCTTCTGGGCACTGCTGGACACCTTCTCCGGGTTTTCCCGCACAAAGGCTGCCACCCGATGTACATGTCTATGAAACCATCCGCTGCCGTTTTCATCCACAAGGCTGGGGAATTCCGAATGAAGGTCCCCAAAATCACTACCGAACTGCCACGCCTCCCGGGGCGTGGCTTTTTTGCTGTCCGGCACACTGCACCAGGCGCACAGGCCCCGCTTAGCATAGTCGATGCGTTCCCGAGGTGCTTTGACCGGGTTGCCATCCTCATTATGGAACAGAAAACCTCTGACCAAAATGGTCAGCACCCGGTTAAGCCCCTCAAAGTCCAGGATGGTGTCGAAGGTAAAGCGCCCCAGGTAGGTGGTGTCCTGCTTGTTCCGGGCGGTATAGTTTACCACATCGGTGTAGTCCTGAAACTCTTTCCACTCATTCAGCATGGTCCACCTCCAGAACATATTCCTCAATGTGGTCCGGCAGCAGATCCCACAGCAGGTTCCGCTTACCCAGGGCCACCACATAGGGCACTGCCAGGCTGGGCCGGACGATTTTATTTAGCAGCTTGCGGCAGACCTTGGGCACCACGGCTCGCTCATTGCCGCTGAACGGGGCAGAAAGATAGGCCTCCATCATCTTCTGGAAGGCCGGGGAGTCCGCCGTCCGGCGGAGCTGCTTCCGTTCCCGGGCTGCCTCCAGATCATCCATATCGCAGGCCAGATCTCCCAGCAGACGGAACCCGCCATAGCGGAAGTCGGTCAGGAGATCGTAGTAGTCGGCTCCCTCCGGCAGCCACTCCCGCAGGAATGTTTCTTTCTGTGTTTCTGTCATCAGGTGCCACTGCTGATCCACAATCGCCTTTCTCAAAGTAGAAATACGCTCCGATGAAAGCTGCTGGAAGAAGGCGTACAGTCCGTCGCTGTTGTAGACTTCTTCCTGTCCCCTGGCGTAGAGGATGCGGTCAATGTCCGTTTTCCGCTGCTGTCCCTTGGTGGGGGCGCGGCAGGACCGGATGCGGGAGAGGCAGTGCTCGTAGTCCCACAGCAAGGCAGAGACAGAAGAAAGAATGTTTTGGTCCAGATGTTTCTTCCAGCTTCGTTCCTGGGCAAAGACAAACAACTCACTGTCCTTCGCTGGTTTCTCCTGAATCTTGGGCGTGTTGCGTTCCAGCTGGCGGGCCAGCCAGGGCAGCCGCTCCACCGGAGAGTCCACCGTGTCCCAGTCAATCCCGGCAAAGAAGGCATCCAGACGCTCTCGGTGGGTGGGCTCATACCATGCACGGCGGCGCTCCTCCGCACGCTCCAACAGATATTTGTACTGGAGGAAAGGAGTGCGCTTTACCTTCCGTCCGCCCAGAAATTCATCCAGGTTGGGCCGCACACCGGTCTTGGCTGCGTCGATCTCCAGCCCACTATAGATGGCCAGGGCTTCCAAGTCCCGGCGGCACCGCTTGCGCTCCTCTGGGTCGGCGTGATCGTTGTAGGCGATGACGCTGCGATCCAGGGCGGCATTGCAGATCTGTCCGATGCGAGCAGCAAAGGTGTTCTCCACCGTCTGAAACCGAGCCTGCCAGTCGTTAGCGTCGGACTTGGGTGCGGAGAGAGAGGGGATCTTCAGCAGGGGCAAGTTGGCGTTGTTGGAGAGCTGTTGATGGACATCGTAATCATAGTTCCGCTTCACACAGCGGTTCAGGATGGGATCGGCAATGGTCTTGATGAGGTCGCCGTCGTAGTCGGCGCCGCCCAGCCGCTCCGCTGCCAAACTGTCTGCAGACACCATGACCACATCGGTGAGATGGCCCAGGTAATGCTGGCGCAGTGCGTCTCCCCCCGGATACACCGACAGCTGTAATTCCTCGTTCCGGGCAATGTGGGGATTGCGGAGCAGAGTACAGCTGTCCTCGTGGCCATAGACTGCACCAGGAGCAAAGAAACTGTTCTCCGCAAAGAAGTCTCCCATCACCTGATTACAGAAGTCCCGCTCACCGGGCAACTGAAACACACGGGGCGCGATTAACTGCCGCAGCAGTTCCAGAAGATCACCGGAGAGGAAGCGGTTGTCCCCTGGCACCAGCAACCGCCCAACGGCGTAGCCTCGGAGGATCTTCCGAGCCTGTCCGCCCAACTGTTCCGCGTAGATAGGTTCGCGGATAAACTTTGGATTCTTCTCCAGCACCCGGGCCATAATGTTTGCCCGGCTTCCTTTGGGCTGGCCCAGGTCCTGGCGAAAGTATTCCTGCTGATATGCTTCATTGGCACGAAAGTTATAGTAGGCCGTCTCGGTGGATTTGGTCAGCCACTGCCGGGGATCCTCCTCTGGACTGTGGTCCCAGCCTTCCGGCAGGTCGGCGGGGCGGAACTCCTCCGGCTGGATGGAGAGGGTGGAGAGGAATTGATAGTTGAGTTCTACCAGTTTCTCTGGCTCCGTCTTGCTCAGGTTGGTGATGTATAGGGCGTGGTTGTAGTCCCGGAAGGCGTCCCAGTAGTCCTCCCAGGTCATACCGTTCTCCCACAGCCAGCCGTAGGCTTTGAACTGACTGCAAGTGAGAATGATGTCCACACTGCGGACGGGGTGCGCCTTGCCCCAAACATCTACGATGCTCTGGGTACCGCTTCTCTTCAAAAAGTCCTTGAAGTCCACCTGATGGAGCATCCCCTTGATGTAGGGCATACGGATTTGGAAGGAGGTATGGATGTGGCTGCCGCAGCAGGCCTTGTCCACTATCTCCGCATACTCTTTGGAGATGATGCCCACGCCGTCAAAGCAGGTGATATCCAGATCTTCCAGCGTATCTGCCAGGTAGAAAGTTCCCGGCTCTCTGCCTTCCCGCAGGGTGATGACGGGGGCTCGTTCCACTCTCTTGGTTGGATTGTCTATGACGATGACCCGGTGATTTTTATCAATGCGGATGCCGTCCACCCGGGTTCCGCTGGAGAACATGAGACCATTGTAGGCGTAGAGTTTACTGAGCTGGCAACGGTCCAGCTCCATGTTCAGCATGATCCGCTGGCGCATGGGCTCGTACAGTTCCGCCCGGATGAAGGAGAGCCGGGACTGGCGGCTCATGCTGGCGGAGCGTTCAAAAGCCACATAGCGGTGTGGGCCGCTGCCAAAGTCCAGTGTGATCCCCTCGGGGCGGAACATATCTCTGGCCTTTTCCCGGCGGGTCTGCTGTGTCCTTCCGGCTCCACGCCGGTCAAAGATTCCGGCGAAGTCCATATAGAGCAGCACATCAGAGAGGGCAGTGACCTTCTCCTCGCCTCGCTCCCGCCAGCCCTTCCCGTGGAGTTGGTACATCAGCTGGAGGAACATGGCGCAGCTGTCCTGCTCGTGCTTGGCGCCCGGTACCTTGCAGTGCTCGGTGGCGCTGCGGTTCAGAGCAAAGGTGTAGATGCTGTCTTGCTCCGCGGCATAACTCATCACCGCCCGGGCGGAAAGTTCGTAGATCTGATAGGTCGCCATTGGCTCACCTCCGGTTGCTCTATTTGCTCTATTCTATCACAAATCATTTCAAAGTCAAAATGAATACTACTCCCACTTCTTTTGAGGCGGGAGCTTTTTGTATTCAAATTCTTTAAATGGAGGTACCGAACATGAGCAACAAAATGCACCATCCCCTGATCACAGTGGACGGCAGGACCCTGATGGATCGTCCGCTGGAGCCGCCTAACTTTGTGGTGGATACCCTGCTTGCGCAGGGCCTGCACATCCTGGCAGGCTCCCCAAAGGTGGGCAAGTCCTGGCTGGCTCTCTGGCTGTCCGTCATGGTGGCCAAGGGAGAAACGGTCTGGAACATGACCACCAAGCAGGGCACAACCCTCTATCTCTGCTTGGAAGATTCCGTTCTGCGTATCCAGAACCGGCTCTTCGAGATCACCGAGGACGCGCCGGACAGCGTCCACTTCTGCACGGAGTGCGCCCTCATCGGCCAGGGGCTGGAGGAACAGGTGGACGCATTCGTCGCCACACACCCGGACACCGTTCTGGTCATCATCGACACCCTGCAAATGGTTCGTCCGGCTCGCGACGCAACCTACGCCAACGACTACCGCGACCTCTCCGCACTGAAACGAATCGCAGATGCTCACGGCATTGCCATTCTGCTGATCCACCATCTGCGGAAGGAGCTTGCCGACGATGTGTTCAGCCGCATCTCCGGTACGACTGCCATCAGCGGCGCGGTGGATTCCAGCTTCACGCTCATTGAGGACAAGCGCGGCAGCGGCAAGGCAACGCTCTCCTGCATCGGGCGCGACATTGAATACCGGGAGCTGACGCTGGAGCGCAACGGTGAAAATGTATGGGAGCTGGTGTCGGACAGCCGGACACAGCCGGAGCAACTGGGCGGGCGCATCGTCATTCTCATCTCTGAACTGATGCGTGACCGCACAGAATTTATCGGCACTCCCACGGAGCTGTCTGCGCAGATCGACCCTGTGGGCAGCGAGGGCATCACACCAAAAAAGGTATCCCGCCTGATCCTGCAAAGCGTTGCCGCACTAAGCAAAATCGGCATTTCCGCCGTGGTGCGCCGCAGCAACGGCAAGCGGCTCATCGAGCTGCGCCGTGCCGAAAGTGACGATGCACAGGGTACCCAAGCTGTTGACCCTATCGACCCTGCCGATGTCTCAGGCGGTGAAAGCGCCCCGTGTTTCGCCCTGTGAGCCGCTGTGTGCGATGTCAGAGGCTGGGGGGCGTGTGTACCCGCCGAGGGGATCTTCAGCCCACACGGGGCGAATTCCGGGACGGCATAAAAACGGCAAATACGCCGCCGTGACCCGCGGGCGTCCAGCGTTTCAACAGCATGAAGCACACGCCGAGGGTAGTGATACTACCACCACACAGAAGTGCCGAAAAAATGTAAAACGGGAGTTTTTATCACCTTCCCCAACAGGGCTCCCGCCAAAACCCAGCGAAGCGGTTTCGGTGGGAAGAGGACGAGCGACAGAGAGCGAGTCCTGCCGCTTGCGGCGGGACGAGGGATTTGTCGTCCGCTCGGACGACAGCCAGCATCGCGTTTGTCTGGTCGTCGGCAAAGCCGCCGCCCGCCTTCCGCATTATTTCCGGGCAGAAGCCCGGACCCACTTTATCTGTAATATGGAGGAAACGACATGAAAAAAGATATTAAATTCAGCACCCGGATGGCATCCGCAGACCGGGAGGCCATCAAAGAGCTGGCGAAACGCTCCGGGATGTCCATGAGCGATTATGTGACAGCCTGCTGTCTGGGAAAGCAGGTAGTGGTCGTCGATGGACTGAAAGAAGTGCTGAAGGAGCTGAAGTCCATCGGCAGAAATCTGAATCAGCTTGTCACCCTGGCGCACATGGGACGCATCACGGTGGTCAGTCTGGACAGTGTACGCCAGGCGTTCTCTGAACTCTGTGCTGCTGTCCGGTTGATCCTGGAACGAAAGCGGTGGTGAGGAATGGCGATCATCAGCTTCACCAACTACAAGCGTGGCCAAAGCACCGGATGTATGGGAGCCGTGATGCGGTACACCATGCAGGATAAGAAAACTGAGTTCGAGGGGCAGAAGTTGATCACAGGCGTCAACTGTCAGCCGGAATCTGTCTATGCGGATTTCATGACCACCAAACGATTGCACCACAAAACCGATGGCGTGCTGTTCTACCACATGGTGCAGAGCTTCCCAAAAGGCGAAGCGGTCGACCCGGTAACCGCCCATGCGGCGGCACTGAAGCTGGCTGAGTACTATGAGAGGTATGAAGTCTTGGTCTGTACCCACACAGACCGGGAACACATCCATTCCCACTTTCTCATCAACTCGGTCAACTTTGATACGGGAAAGAAACTGCACATCGCAAAGGAACAGCTCCAGGAACTGCGGCAGCGCAACGATCAGGTCTGCATGGAGTTTTCCCTTCCTGTGTTCCAGCCCAAGGACAGGTGGCAGAAAACCAAGACCATGACGATCGGTGAGTATCACACGGCAGCCCGTGGCAAGAGCAAGAAGCTGCAGCTCATGAATCTCATCAACGACTGTATGCGCCACGCCTCTACCCGTGAGGAGTTTATTGCGCTGATGGAGAGCGAGGGCTGCAAGGTGCGCTGGGAAGCCTCCCGGCGGAATATCACCTACACCACACCCGGCGGCTGGCAGTGCCGTGACCGCCTGCTGTTCGGGGACAAATATCTGAAGGAGAAGATGGAATATGAATTCAGGATCAGAGCAGAAATTATCCATGGACGAGCTGTTGGAAAAGAACCGTCCCGCGCAGATGGTACAGACCACGCCGCAGCCTCCGGCGCAGGAGCTGACACCGCCTCCCGAAATGCATCCTACGAAAGCGAAATGGGAGGAACTGCTGAGCAGCCTCTATACACTGGGGTACCACACCGAGAGACAGACTGGCTATCTGAAGAAGATCAGCGAACTGCTGGCGCAGCTCCCGACACGGACGCAGATGGACGAACTGCTGAAAGCGGTGAAGCATCTGGAGCAAATGAGCGAACAGGCTGGGAAGCGGAACGAGAAGCGTTTTTCTCTGCCCAGCATCAGGCTGCGCAGACTGAGTCTGCCGGTCATTCCATGGACCAGTCTGCTGTTGGGACTGGCGGCCCTGGCGCTGACTGGGCTGGTGCTGTGGGTGGTGTGGTCCAGCTTGGACACGCTCTGGAGCGCGGCCAGGGGCCTGCTCCCGTGAAGGACGCCACCACCACGCACTACCACGCAGACAGCAAGGCCCTCCGGAAAGAACGGCAAAAGAAAATCGCCCAAGGCCACGCCGAGGACGACCACGAAGAAGAACAAACTTGGCAGCAGACTATGTAAAGGAGGATGATCACATGAGTTATCAGCAGGCAATGTATGATCGGGAGCATCCCCGATACTCTGAGCCGACAGAATATATCACGATGGAAGTGGACGGACTGATTGTTGCTCTCCGCTTCAAAAACACCATCACAAAGCCTGACACAGTGTCTGAAATTGAGCAGACGCTGTTGATGGCACAGGACTTTGAAAATCTGAACAAGCCTGCTTGATTCAGTAGACTTTTTACCAGTGGTGTGGGATACTGTGTGTGCATATGAACCTTGACAATTTAATCTGAGCAAACCATATGCACCGCAGTCCTATACCAGAAAGGACAAGGTGCAATCATGGAAAAAAACAAGCGAGTATACTGCCTCTATCGAGTCTCTACCAAAGGACAGGTAGAAAAAGATGATATCCCGATGCAGAAACAATACTGCCGTGAATTTGCGGAGAGCCAGGGATGGACGATTATCAAAGAATTTGCGGAAAAAGGTGTCTCGGGTTTCAAGGTGGCTGCTGCTGACCGCGACGCGATTCAGGAGATTCGTCAGGATGCCGAGGAACGGAAGTTTGACATCCTGCTGGTGTTCATGTTCGACCGCCTGGGACGGAGAGATGATGAGACGCCCTTCGTGGTGGAGTGGTTCATCCGCAACGGAATCGAAGTGTGGAGCGCAATGGAAGGGCAGCAGAAGATGGATGATCATATCGACAAACTGCTGAACTATATCCGTTACTGGCAGGCCTCCGGTGAGAGCCTCAAAACCTCCGCCCGCACAAAGACCCGTCTGTCGCAAATCGTGCAGGAGGGAAGGTTCCGTGGCGGGATCGTCCCCTATGGATACCGCCTGGAAAAGCAGGGGCGCTTCAATAAAAAGAATCACGAAGTCAACGAGATTCTGGTTGACCCGGATGAAGCTGCGGTGGTGCGCATCATCTTTGAAAAATATGTCTATGAGGGATTCGGCGCACAGCGGCTGTCCCGGTGGCTGTATAACAACGGCTATCTCAATCGAAAGGGAACCAACTTCGCCAATACCACCATCATCAAAATGCTGAAGAACATCATGTATGTGGGCATTCTGCGCAGTGGAGAAACCCGCTCAGAAATCTTTCCGGAGCTGCAAATCGTTCCACTGGATCTGTATGAGCGGGCACAGGAGCTAATGGAGGCCAGGACAATGCATCATAATGAGGTGCCCTTTAACTCCAAGGGGAAGGCGCTGCTCTCCGGGATGGTCTACTGCGCCCACTGTGGTTCAAAGCTGGTGCTGACCACCAGTAGCGGAAGACGCGCCAAGGGTGAGCCCAAACGGGAAACCCATATCCGATATGCCTGCCACTACAAGATCCGCCATCCTCAGGACTGTGACGGCCAGACCGGATACTCCGGCGAGAAACTGGACGGCATTATTGATAAGATCGTCATCCAACTCTTTGAGCGGATGAAGACTGCACCCAGGAGCCAGCTCATTCAAAAGCAGCGGGAGAAGGAACTCCAACTGGCAAACAGTTCGGTGGCGAAGCTGGAGAAACTCCATGCCGCCGCAGAACGGGAACTGGAGAGCTACAAGAAAGAGATCATCAAGACTATCAATGGGACTGGCAGTTTTGGAGCGGACATCCTCGGCGAGATGATAGAGGACACCCGAAGCAAGCTGGCGGCGCTGGCCCAGGAGTTGGAACAGGCCAAGGAAAAAGTGACTGATCTGAAGAGTTCTGCTGTTGCTGTCCAAAAGGAGTATGACAAGATTATGTCCTGGGCCGACCTGTATGCGGGGAGTAGTATCGAGGGAAAGAAGATGATCCTGCGGCAGCTCATTGAGCGGGTGAATATCGGGAGGAACTTTGAAATCGAAGTGGAATTCAAAATCAGTGTCACACAGTTCTTCGACTTCCTGTATCCGGAAGGGGACAAGAGTGTGTACTATCGTGCATCCTGAAAGCATGAAAAAAACTCGGGAGATCTCAAAACGAGATCTCCCGAGTGTGGTGGACCTAATCGGGATCGAACCGACGACCTTACGGATGCGAACCGTACGCTCTCCCAGCTGAGCTATAGGCCCAAATCAACAGTTCCAAAAGCGGAACAGAATAATAAAGCAATATGAAATTATAGATGTGGCAGAAAACCGAACCCTTTGCGCTCCCAGCTGAGCTACAAGCCCGGATATGAAGTTGCAGAGCCATAATATATGGAGCGGATGCTCCGCTCCATATATTATACACACTTCTTTATAAAATGCAACCATTTTCTCTTCGGCGGCGCAAAAAATTGCCCCTGCCGATGGAAAACGCCGTCCGGCGGGCCTTATTCCGCCGCCGGGATACGGGTATACGACACCGGCTGACCCTCCCGGAAGGTCACCTGAAAGCCCTGACCGGGGGAGACGGAGTAGTCATAGCGCCCGCCGCCGAACCAGGCCATCATCAGCCCCGCCGTGACGCCGCCGTGGATGACGCAGACGGCGTCCTCCGGCCTCTGCACCACCGGGGCGATGGCCGCAAGGCTGCGCCGCAGCACCTGCGGGGCGCTCTCCCCATGGGGGCAGGGGTTGTGCTCTACGTCGGTGATCCACGCCTGATAGGCCGGGGTGTCCTTCAGCTCCTCGTAGCTCTTCATCTCGAAGTCGCCGAAGTCCATCTCCCGCAGGCCCGGAAGCCGGGTGTGGGGTACGCTGCCATAGATGGCCGCCAGCGTCTGCTCCGTCCGCAGCATCCCGCTGGTATAGTAGCGCTGGGCCGTGGGATAGTCCCCGGCCCGGCGGTGCAGCTCCGACAGAGACTCCGGCAGGGCGGGGATATCCGCCGCCCCGTAATACAGGTTCCGCAGGCTGCCCTCCGTCTGGGCATGGCGCAGCAGGGTCAGCTTCATTTCAGCACCTCCGTCAGTCCGCAAAATACCCGGCGCACGCTGCCGGCCTGCTGGGCCAGCCGCCGCAGCAGACGGCCATGGCGCTCCCGCCAGGCCCGCTCTCCGGCATCCATGGGAACCACGCCGCTGCCGATCTCCCGTGCGATGACCACCTCCGCCGCCGTCAGCAGGGGGAGATAGGACTCGGTGTCCTCCTGCCGCCGGGTCAGCTCCTCCAGATGGATATAGCACCGGGCGCCCAGCGCCGGCTCACCTGCCGCCAGATCGCAGATATCCCCCGGCGTCAGGCCGTACTCCCGTGCCGCCAGTGTCAGCTTTCCCTGATATGCTCCGCCGATGATCAAGTCCATATCCTCACCTCACCAAAGTCCATACGGCGGCTCCCGCCAGCTCACCCAGTGTCAGGGCAAAGCCGGAGATGTCACCGTTCATGCCGTCCAGCTGCCGGAAGCCGTACCATACCGCCAGCCCGTAGCCCGCTGCTGCCGCCAAGGGGGCGAAGCTGCGGTCCGTGACCAGCGGTACGGCGATCGCCGCCGCCAGCAGCACCGCCAGCGCCGCGGCATAGCCGCCGTGGCGGCCCATAGCGGCGTACTGGCTGGTACCCATGGGCCGCAGCTTCAGTACCGCCAGTCCCGCACAGGCCCGTGTGGCCACCGGGATCAGCAGCAGCCCCCACAGGCTTTCGTCGGCGCTGCCGGAGAGGAATACGCTCCACTGGCACAGGGCCAGCAGCACCATGCCGATGACGGCGAAGGCTCCGCAATGGGAGTCCTTCAGGATGCGCTGGCGGGTAGCCAGCTCCCGGCGGGACAGCACGGCGTCGCATACGTCCATGTAGCCGTCCAAGTGCATGAAGCCCGTCACCAGCCACGGGAGCGCCGCCATGAGGAAGGCGTACAGCCCGCCGATGGCGGCATGGCGCAGCAGCAGATACAGGCCCAGCCAGATGCCGCCCACCGCCAGTCCCACCAGCGGCAGACACACCAGCATTTTCTCACGAGCCTTCTCGTTCCACCGCCGCAGGGGGCAGGGGATCGCCAAAAACATCCCCCAGGCCATGGAAAACCCGTCCAGCCACTCACTCAAAGCGCCACGCTCCTTTCCACAGGCGGGGCAGTCCCGCCGTCAGCTCACATACCACGTCAAATTCCGCCGCCAGCCTGCGGCAGATCTCCGCAAGGCCCCGGCGGTATGTCTCCGTCCACGTCTCGTAGGTCACGCCGTCCCGCCACAGCTCGTCGCAGACGCAGACAAAGTGGGCCGGGTGACGGCTGATGACCAGCAGCTCCTCCGCCGTGCGTCGGGGGGCTTCTCCGTCCGGCTCCGGGGCGGAGAACATCTGGCAGGCCAGACACGCCGTAATGCTGTCGAAAAGCACCGTCCCCGCCGGGGACACCCGCACCAGTGCCTCCGGCAGCTGCCGGCCCTGCTCAATGGTCTCAAAGCCCCAGCCGTCCCGCTCCGCCAGATGCCGCCGGACGATGGCACGGTCCTCTCCGTCTCTGGGCTCCAGCGTGGCCCAGTAGTACATGGGCGCCCCGGCGGAGAGCCGCCGGGCCATATGCTGGCCCATCATGCTCTTGCCGCTTTTGCTGCCGCCTAACAGAAGGATCCTCATGGCGTCACCGTAAAGCTGTCCTGCGCCCGGATAGGGGCCAGGTAGTCGTCCTCAATAGCGGCCTCCGGGAAGGTGGCCATGCCGTCCATGACGGCGCAGGCGGCCCGCAAGATCTGAAACATCACCGGGCAGCCGCTGCCCTCGCCCAGCCGCATCCCCAGCAGCAGGCAGGGCTCCTGTCCCAGCTCCTGTGCGGCGATGCGGTAGCCAATCTCATAGGAGGCGTGGGAGAGGAACAGATACTCTCCCGCAGCGGGGCAGAGACGCACCGCCGTCAGCGCCGCCACGATGGAGATGTAGCCGTCCACCACCGCCGGGACATGGTTCTGGGCGCAGCCCAGAAAGGCCCCCGTCATGGCGGCCAGATCCAGCCCGCCCACGGCGGCCAGTACCCCCACCGGGTCGGCGGGGTCAGGGCGATGCAGGGCCAGCGCCCGGTCGATGACCTGTTTTTTCTTTTCAAAGGCCGCATCCGTCAGCCCGCCGCCCCGGCCGGTGACGGCCTGCGCCGGGGTGTGGGTCAGGGCTGCCAGCACCGCCGCCGAGGTGGTGGTGTTGCCGATGCCCATTTCCCCGATGCCCAGCGCCTGTACGCCGTCAGCGGCGGCCTGCGCCGCCAGCTCCATGCCGGTTTCCAGCGCCTGAAGGGCCTGCTGCCGGGTCATGGCGGGCTCTCTGGCGATGTTGCCGGTAGAGCGGCGCACCTTCCGGTCCAGCACGCCGGGGATGGGGCGATCCGTATCGATGCCCATGTCCGCCACCACCACCTCGTTGCCGAAGTAGTGGGCCAGCGCCGACATTCCTGTCTTGTGGCGGGTCATGTTGATGACCTGCGAAAGAGTCACGGAGGTGGGGGCGGAGGAGATGCCCTCCGCCGTGACGCCGTTATCCGCCGCCAGCACCAGCACCCGGCACTTCTCGACATGGGGGCGCACCTGTCCGGTGATACCCGCCAGCCGGATGGAGTAGTCCTCCAGCTTGCCCAGACTGCCGGGGGGCTTGGCCAGCTCCGCCTGACGGCGGCGGGCGGCGTCCATGATCTCCCGATCCGGGACGGTGACGGCCCCGCAGTACTGCTTCAATTCCTGATCTGTCATAGGTCACTCCTCGCTGAGATAGCCCTGCTGCGCCAGCCATGCAAGGGACGGGGCGCAGTCCTGATTTTCGATGGTCCATGTGGACGCCGGACACTGCTCCAGCAGCGCCGCCAGTATCTGCTGCATAGGGATGCTGCCTTCTCCCAGACTGCTGTGGAGATCCCAATCCCCTACATTGTTGTGCAGATGTACGTGCCGCAGGTAGGGGGCCATGGGGGCGATCCACTCCATGGGAGGTGTCCGGCTGGCGCAGGTATTGGCGTGGCCTACATCCAGACACAGGCCCAGCCGGGGGTCATCCACCTGACGGACGATGTCCGTCATCAGCTGCGGCGTCTCGTCCATGACGTTTTCCAGCGCCAGCACCATATCCTCCGGGACCTCCGGCAGGAACTCCCGCCAGAAGGCCACGGACTGCTCCGTGAACCACTCCGGAAAGTACACCAGCGGGATATAGCCGCTGTGGATCACCAGACGGCGGATGCCCAGCTGCCGGGCGGCGGACAAAGCCTGACGATAGCGCCGGGCCGTCACCTCCCGCACCAGCGGGTCCACGGCACAGGGAGCCAGCTCCGCAAACGGGGCGTGGAGCCAGAAATGGTCGATGCCTGCCATCTTCTCCCGAACCGCCGGAAGGGTGGCGGGGTCGTCCAGCATGGGGGCGTAGCAGAAGTCCGTGACCTCCAGCCCCAGTCCCCATTTCCGGGCCAGCTCCGGGGCGTGGCTGTCCATGCCGGAGAGGTGTAAGCGCTGTCTGATGTCCATAGGGTCCCTCCTGTTTTTTTACTCACTTTCGCCATTATACACTATCTCCGCCGCATTTTCCAGTGGGTACGGCAGGGAAGTGCGCCGAAAAACCCCCGTCTGCGTGGCAGACGGGGGTTGGGGATCGCTTTATCAATACTGAGACAGCTGGGACTCCAGCGCCGGATTGGCCACCGTCCACTGGTAATCCTCCAGTCCGGTGTCTACCTCCGTCCACAGCAGCCATGTGGCCATGTCGGCGGTGCCAACCTGCCCCTCGCCGGGGCCCTGATGGGTCAGCGTCACCACGGCGGCGTGGTCCGCCTTCAGGGACACGGACTCGATGCCCACCTCCACGGAGCCGGAACTCACCGACTCCTGCACCAGCACCAGCGCATGGTCCTTGAAGAATGCATCGTCGTAGGCGGACAACTCCGGGTAGTCCGGCAGCTGGGCCGCCGAGGTGACGTACAGGGCGGAACTGACGTTGCCGTTATAGGTCAGCCGCAGCCGGTCCACCTGCCCCGGCACGTAGGAGCCGTCCTCCCGGACGGTGCCGTCGCCGGTGTCGCCCACGGTCTGGGTGCCGCCGGGGGCGGCGGTGGGGGTGTCCGTCTTGGCGGGGGTATCGGGCTCATTGTTCTTTGTACCGCAAGCCGCTGCCACGATGCACAGGGCCGCAGCCAGCGCCAGCGCCAACAGTCGTTTGCATTTCATGGGTTCTGCCTCCTTTCGCAGGGAACGGGTCACTTCTGCTCACTTTCCTCCGGGTCGCGATCCGGCTGGGCTTCCTCCGGGGACTTTTCCTCCGGGGTCTGCGGCTCCTCCGGGGACGGCACCGGCTCGGATACGATGTGGATGTGCTTGGCAGGGGCCTCGATGACCTCCGGGGAGGAGGGACGGAACAGGGGCTGCTTCTCCTCACGGGTAGCGCCGTAGTTGTCCACCGTCTCCGGGTCACGGCCCTCGATGATAGCCATCATCTCCTGACCGGTGATGGTCTCCTTCTTCAGCAGATAGGCGGCGATCTTGTCCAGCAGCTCCCGGTTCTCCTCCAGCATCCGTCTGGCATCCTCATGGCACTGACGGATGATGGCGATGACGGCACGATCTGCGGCGGCGTAGGTCTCCTGAGCGCAGCTCATGGAGTACGTGCCGTCCAGATACTGGTTCTGTACGCTGCCCAGCGCCATCATGTCGAACTCCTCGCACATACCGAACCGGGCCACCAGATTCCGGGCCATCTCCGTGGCCCGCTCGATGTCGTTGGCGGCGCCGGAGGTCATGGTGTGGCACACCACCTCCTCGCTGGACCGGCCGGCCAGCAGCGTGCGGATCTCCGCCAGAATGTCCTCACGGGACATGAGGAACTTCTCCTCCTCCGGCAGGTGCAGGGTATAGCCCAGAGCGCCCTGCGTATGGGGGACGATGGTGATCTTGCTGACGGGCTGGGCGTTTTTCTGCTTGGCCGCCACCAGCGCATGGCCCACCTCGTGATAGGCGATGATGCGCTTTTCCTCGTCGGTGATGACGGTACCCTTCTTCTCGGAGCCGGCAATGACGGTCTCGAAGGCCGCCAGCAGGTCATTCTGATTCACGGCGCTGCGGCCCAGCCGCACGGCCCGCAGGGCCGCCTCGTTGACAAGGTTCGCCAGATCTGCGCCCACGCAGCCGGCGGTGGCCTGAGCGATCTTCTCCAGATTCACGTCCTCGGCCAGATGGATGTTCCGGGTGTGGACCTGCAGGGTGGCCAGACGGCCCGCCAGATTGGGGCGATCCACGGTGATGCGCCGATCGAAGCGACCGGGGCGCAGCAGGGCCTTATCCAGCACCTCCGGGCGGTTGGTGGCGCCCAGAACGATGATGCCCTTGCCGGGATCGAAGCCGTCCAGCTCCGCCAGCAGCTGGTTCAGGGTCTGCTCCCGCTCGTCGTTGCCGCCGCCGAAGCGGCCGCCGTCACGGGATTTGCCGATGGTGTCGATCTCGTCGATGAAGATGATGCAGGGAGCCACCTTGGCGGCCTCCTTGAACAGGTCACGGACACGGGAGGCGCCCACGCCCACGAACATCTCCACAAAGTCCGAGCCGGAGATGGAGAAGAAGGGGACGTTGGCCTCGCCGGCCACGGCCTTGGCCAGCAAAGTCTTGCCGGTACCGGGAGAGCCCACCAGCAGAGCGCCCTTGGGCAGTCTTGCGCCGATGGCCGTGTACTTCTGGGGGTTGTGGAGGAAGTCGATGATCTCCTCCAGCGACTCCTTGGCCTCGTCCTGACCGGCCACGTCCTTGAAGGTGACGCCGGTGGACTTTTCCATATACACCTTGGCATTGGACTTGCCCACGCTGCCGATGCCGCCGATGCCGCCGTTTTTGGCCATGATCCGCATCACCAGCATGAACAGGGCCGCCAAGACGATCACAGGAAGGACATAGGTGATCATGAACTCCAGAATGGGGCTCATCTGCGTCTGGACGGGGCTGGTGTACTTGACGTTGTGCTCCTCCAGCAGAGGCAGGAGACTGGCGTCATTGAGAGCGGTGGTATACAGGATCAGAGGCGTTTTCTCGCTCTGGGTATAGCTCTTGGGTTCCTTGTTCTTATCGGTGGCCTCCTCGGTGTAGACGTAGCCGTCCACGGGGGTGGCATACAGGACGCCGTTCTCGATCTTCAGCTCCGCCACCTGATCCTCCTGAATGAGGTCGATGAGCTGGCTGTACGGGATCTCATGGCTGCTGGCCCGCTTGGTGAGATTGTTGCTGTAAGCGTTGATATAGTTGAACACCACCGTCAGCACCAGCGCCCAGATGATGAGGGTCACCACCCCCCGCATATTGCGGTTGCGGTTCTGGTTATTTTTCTGGTCTTTCTTGTTGTTGGGATCCATGTCGGTCTCCTTCCATGCAGCCCCGCCGGGCGGGGCGCAGAAGTGCTTTAATTTTCGTGTAGTATATCACAATTCAGGTATCTTCACAAGGCAAGCGGCTGGAATTTTCCTGTAAAATTTCTATGAATGGCGCTTTATCTCCCGGCCAGAGTATGGTATACTGAAACCAATTATGTATGCATTGCGAGGAAAATTCCTATGAGAGACAACGAACAGAGACGGCCGGAGGCAGAGGCGGACGGCATCATCGAGGGCCGCAACGCCGTGATCGAGGCCCTGCGGGCCGGAACGACCATGGATAAGATCTATCTGGCCAAGGGGGAGACGGACAAGACCTTGGGCCACATCGCCTCCAAGGCACGGGCCCAGGGCATCGTGGTGGTGGAGGCCGACCGGCGGAAGCTGGACGGCATGAGCCGCACCCACGCCCATCAGGGGGTCATTGCGCTGGCCGCCGTGCGGGAGTATGTGACGGTGCAGAGCCTGCTGGACGCTGCCGCCGCCAAGGGGGAGCCGCCGCTGCTGGTGGTCTGCGATGAGATTTCCGACCCCCACAATTTGGGGGCCATCCTCCGCACCGCCGAGTGCGCCGGAGCCCACGGGGTCATCATCCCCAAGCGCCGCAGCGCCGGTCTGACGGCCATTGTGGCCAAGACCTCCGCCGGGGCCGTCAGCTATATGCCGGTGGCACGGGTGGCCAATATCCCGTCCCTGCTGAAGGATCTGAAAAAGCAAGGCATCTGGGTGTTCGGCACTGCCGCCGAGGGAACGACCCGGCTCTATGACGCCGATCTCAAGGGCCCGGCGGCCATTGTCATCGGCTCCGAGGGCGACGGCATGAGCCGGCTGGTGGCGGAGAACTGCGACTTTCTGGTGAGCATCCCCATGCGGGGGAGGATCTCTTCCCTGAACGCATCGGCGGCGGCTGCCATCCTGCTGTATGAGGCGGTGCGGCAGCGCACCGTGTAAGGACCCGGAGCATCTAAAAGAGAGGTACCATGGAACACCGAGAGGATCACAACGAAATACCGGAGTTTACCCTGGAGGATATTCTGGCGGAGTTCGGCAGCGGCAGCGACCTGTACCGGACGGAGGATCTGCCTGCGGAGGAAAACTCCCCGGAGACTGCTCCGGCAGAAGCCCCTGCTCAGCAGGAAGCTCCCGCAGAGCCGGAGCCCCACGCTGAACCGGAGACCTCTGCTGTGGCGGAGCTCCCCGGGAAGCCGGAGGGACTGCGGTTCACACCCGGCGCCGACCCGGTGGATATGGATTTCCCGGCGGAGGTGCTGGAGGAGGTATTTTCCTCCGGCGGCCCGCTGCTGCCGGAGGAGGACCAGCCGCCCGAGACACAGATCATCCACTTCCCGCACCAACCGGTATCGGAGGAGGAGGGGAAACCGGCGGCGGAGACCACTGCCACGGAAGCATCTTCGGAGGAGAACGCCCCGGAGGAGGAACCGGCGGAGGAGCCGCAGGAAACGCCGGAACCGCAGGAGGCACCTAAAGTCTCCTTGGAGCAGATCATGAACGACACCGTCTCCTCCGTGCTGGAGGAGCAGGAGGACGGCATTCTGGAGGAGCGTCCGCCCCTGCGGGAGGTGCTGCGGCACTGGTGGGAGAAGCTGACAAGGCCCCGCAGCGCCGCCCCCATCCCGCAGGATACGGAGACCCTGTGGGAGCAGCCGCAGGAGCCTCAGCCGGAGCCGGAACCCGATCCGGAGCCGGATATGGACGTGGCCGTCCGGGCCGAGAAGCGCCGCTGCGCCCGCTTAAAACGCCAGTGCTGGTGCGTACTGCCGGAGGCGGTGCTGCTGACGGTGCTGTCCGTGCTGGACGGGCTGGGGCTGTATATCCCCCGGCTGTGGGCGGCATTGCCCGTGCTGCGGGGGATCATCCCCGGCGGATCGCTGCTGCTGGCACTGGCCCTGTCGGGCCGGGTCTGGCGCAGCGCCCGTAAGCAGCTGTCCCAGCGCCGCATCACCTGCGAGGCGGCGGCGCTGCTGGCATCGCTGGTGTGTTTAGGGGACTGCGTCTACGCCGCCTTGGGCTACGGGGAGCAGCTGCCGCTGGCGGCCGTCCCGGTCATCTCCCTGCTGCTGTGTCTGTGGGGCCAGCTGCTGGCGGCCAAAGCCCGGCTCGCAGGCTTCCGGCTGGCCGATCTGGGGGGTGAGCCGCCCTACAACGTATCCGTGACCCCCGCCGGGGCCTGCAAGCAGCAGGGAACGGCGGAGGGCTTCTACCGGCTCTCCCACCAGCCGGATGTCTCCTATCGCTGGCAGATCATCCTGACACCGCTGGCGCTGGCCGCTGCCTCCATTCTGGCGGCGGTGGTGTGCTTCGGCGGGGAGGGGCAGCCGGTGCGGCCACTGTGGATCTGGTCGGCATTGCTGTCCGGCGGACTGCCGCTGGCTCTGCCGGTGGCGGGAACGCTGCCCCTGTCATCGCTGAACCGGCGTCTGAACCGCAGCGGCAGCGCCGTGGCGGGCTATGCCGGGGCCTCCGCCATCACCGCCGCCCGGCGGATGGTGGTGACGGATGACGACCTGTTCCCACCGGGAACGGTGAGCCTCAACGGACTGAAGCTGTACGGCGAGGAGATCGGCAAGGTGGTGTCCTATGCCGCCACGGCGGCACAGGCCGCCGGAAGCCAGCTGACGCCGCTGTTTGACCAGCTGCTGGCCAGCGAGGGCGGCACCCACCTGCATTTGGAGGACCTGCGTTTTTACGAGGACGGCGGCATCGGCGGTACTATCCGTGGGGAATCTGTCACCATGGGCAGCGCCTATTTCATGAAAAAGCACCATGTGTCCCTGCCCCGTGACCTGAAGCTCAAGACCGGCGTTTTTCTGGCGGTGGACGGTCAGCTCATCGCCATCTTTGCCATCAAATACCAGCCCTCCCGCAACGTGGAGTGGGCGCTGCGGGCCATGCGCCGCAACCGCATCACTCCGGTGCTGGCCACCCGCAGCGCCAACATCACTCCGGCGCTGCTGAAGCGGAAATTCCGGCTGGACGCCCGGCCCCTGTACCCGGATATCTCCACCCGTCTGGCCCTGTCGGAGCTGACGGAGGGCCGTGGCCGGCCCCACGCCATCATCTACCGGGACGGGCTGATGGCCTTTGCCGAAACGGTCATCGGCAGCCGCCGGATGCGGCGTGCCGTCCGGGACGGAACGGTGCTGTCGTGGCTGGGCGGGCTGTCGGGCCTGCTGCTGGCGTATTATTTCACCTCCGTTGGGGCCTTTGCCGCTCTGTCGGCCCTGAATTTCCTGTGCTTTTTGCTGCTGTGGCTGCTGACGGTGCTGCTGCTGGCAGGACTGGTGCGCCACTACTGATACCATTCCATACCCATGCCGGGAGAGCCGTTGAGCCTCCCGGCATTTTCCACAAAAAAGACGCTGAAAGTTGTATTTGTCAAGTGCAAAAAAATAGTATATACTTTTCTCATTGACTGGCTGCGCCGGACGGCGCATTCGCACCAAACGAAGGGAGAATACTGTATATGACTGCCAATGACATTCGCAACATCTGCCTGCTGGGTCACGGTGGCTCCGGCAAGACGACGCTGGCCGAGCAGATGCTCTTCATGACCAAGGGGACTGATCGTCTGGGCCGTACCGCCGACGGCAACACCGTCTGCGACTACGACGCCGAGGAGATCAAGCGCCAGATCTCTATTTCCCTGGCCTTTGCCCCGGTCAAATATAAGGGCGTCCGTATCAACGTCATGGACGCTCCCGGCAACTTTGATTTCTCCGGTGAGGCTGTTTCCGCCATCCGTGCCGCCGAGTGCGCCGTGCTGGTGGGCGCCGCCAAGGACGGCCTGTCCGTGGGTATGGAGCGCAGCTGGAAGCTGCTGGGCAAGAAGCCCCGCATGATCTTCGTCAATCGCACCGACGAGGACAACAGCGACTATCAGGCCTGTCTGGATGCTCTGAAGGGCAAGTTCGGCCAGCCCGTGGTTCCCATTGTGGCCCCGGTCATTGACGGCAATAAGAAGGTCACGGGCATCGTGGACCTGCTGCATAACACCGCTTACGAGGTCAAGGGCGGCAAGGCCGCTGCCTGCGCCATTCCCGCCGATATGGCCGACGAGGTGGAGGCCCTGCGCTCCGAGCTGATGGAGGCCGCCGCCGGCTCTGACGAGGAGCTGATGGAGAAGTTCTTCGACACCATGGAGCTGTCCGCCGAGGACATGGCCCGCGGCCTGAAGCTGGGCGTCCGGGACGGCAGCGTTTGCCCGGTGCTGTGCGGCTCCGCCGTCACCGGTCTGGGCGTGGAGATGCTGATGCAGACCATTCTGGATCTGGTCCCCGTGGCCACGGATATGCCCGCCGAGACGGCGCAGGATGACGACGGCAACGACGTCGAGGTGGCCTGCGATCCCAACGGCCCCACCGCTGCCATCGTCTTTAAGACCATCTCCGATCAGTACGGCAAGTACTCCATGGTGAAGGTGCTCCGTGGCAGGATCACCAGCGATATGGCCCTGTATAACCCCGCCACCGGCAACACCGAGAAGCTGGGCCGCCTGTACATCATGAAGGGCAAGAAGGGCGAGGAGGTCAAGGAGATCTGCTGCGGCGACATCGGCGCCATCGGCAAGATGGATAAGGTCAAGACCGGCAACACCCTGTGCGACCCCAAGCACATCGTGCGTCTCCGCGGCATGGACTATGCCCAGCCCTGCTACAGCCGTGCCATCTCCCCCAAGACCAAGCAGGAGGTGGAGAAGCTGGGTACCGGCCTCAACAAGCTCAACGAGGAGGATCCCACCTTCCACGTGGTCAACAACGCCGAGACTCACCAGACCGTGATCTCCGGCGCCGGCGATATCCAGATCGACGTGCTGTGCTCCAAGCTCAAGACCCGCTTCGGCGTGGATGCCGAGCTGTCCGCTCCCAGAGTGGCTTACCGTGAGAAGATCCGCTCCACCGTCCGCAAGCAGGGCCGCTATAAGAAGCAGACCGGCGGCAGCGGCCAGTTCGGTGACGTGCATATCATCTTCGAGCCTCAGACCGAGCAGGAGGATATGATCTTCGCTGAGAACGTGTTCGGCGGCTCCGTGCCAAAGAACTACTTCCCCGCCGTGGAAAAGGGCCTGCGTGAGAGCTGCCTGCACGGCGTGCTGGCGGGCTATCCCGTGGTGTTCCTGAAGGCGACGCTGGTGGACGGCTCCTACCACCCGGTGGACTCCTCCGAAATCGCTTTCAAGCTGGCCGCCAATCTGGCCTTCAAGGCCGCTCTGCCGGAGGCCAAGCCCGTGCTGATGGAGCCCATCGGTGAACTGAAGGTCACGGTGCCTGACAACTACGTGGGCGACGTCATGGGTGACCTGAACAAGCGCCGGGGCCGTGTCATGGGCATGAACCCCACCGGCGACGGCGAGACCGTGCTGGAGGCCGAGGTTCCCATGGCCGAGATGATGAGCTACGCCATCGATCTGCGGTCCATGACCCAGTCCCGTGGTACTTTCACCTTCAACTTCGTCCGCTACGAGGATTGCCCCGCTGCGGCGCAGGAGAAGGCCATTGCCGAGGCCAAGGCTCTGGCCGATGCCGAGTAAAGCTGCTATAAAAATACGCCGGAGGACCCTCCTCCGGCGTATTTTCTCTGCCGCAAAAAAGTTCATGGAAAGTTTTTCTAAATGTTGCATTTGCAACTTATAATCCTCTGGATTCCGTGCTATACTTAGACCATCCCAAGGGGGAACGCCCCCGAAGAGTAAAAAACCATCAACGAATGATAAAAATATGGAGGTAATGATTATGAAGAAGTGGGTATGTCCTGTTTGCGGTTACGTTTACGAAGGCGAGAATCCCCCGGCCGAGTGTCCGGTGTGCCACGTCAGCGGTGACAAGTTCACCCTGCAGGCAGAGGAAAAGACCTGGGCCGCCGAGCACGTGGTGGGCGTAGGCAAGGTGTTCGGTGAGGATGTTCCCGCCGAGGTCCGTGAGGAGATCATCGCCGGTCTGCGTGCCAACTTCGAGGGCGAGTGCTCCGAGGTGGGTATGTATCTGGCCATGGCCCGTGTGGCTCATCGTGAGGGCTATCCCGAGATCGGTATGTACTGGGAGAAGGCCGGTCTGGAGGAGGCCGAGCACGCCGCCAAGTTCGCTGAGCTGCTGGGCGAGGTGGTCACCGATTCCACCCAGAAGAACCTGCAGATGCGTGTGGATGCCGAGAACGGCGCTACCGCCGGCAAGTTCGAGCTGGCCAAGCTGGCGAAGAAGTACAACCTGGATGCCATCCACGATACCGTCCACGAGATGGCCCGTGACGAGGCTCGGCACGGTAAGGCTTTCGAGGGCCTGCTGAAGCGGTACTTCGGCAAGTAATTTTACAGGGAATTTCAGAGGGGAAGCGGAAAAATCCGCTTCCCCTCTTTTCCTTAAATCGTTTATTTACCTAATTCCGCATGGTAGTTCTCTCGCGTATAGTCTCCCATTAGCTCCTCAGCATTCGGTGTTTCCGTTTCCCTGCGACGCTGTTTCTGCCTGCTGGTTCTCGTTCGATGTATTTTCCGTGTTCTGTCCCTGCGAATGATCTGTATTTTCCGCCTTGCCATTGCTGCAAGCCGCAAGGCTCAGGCACATTACCGCCGCCAAAAGCAGCGCAATCAGCTTTTTCATACGCTCTTTCCACTCGTTTCTTTTGAATACATGAAAAAATGGGACAGGATGTTCTCCTGTCCCATTTTGTTTGGTGCAGTTACTGCTCCTTGTGGTCGTCCTGGTTGCCGGAAACGGCATCCTTGGCCTTGTTGACCGCATTCTCCACCATGTCGGGCTGGGTATTGGTATAGCTGCCATCCCGATACTGATCACCGCCGAAGGCCAGGATCAGCTGGAAAATGAAGGGCAGCAGCAGAAGGCCGATACCGAAGCCGACGCCCTGATTGAAGGCCTTGGCCCAGTCGATGTTCATCTTGATGACGAAATAGATGTTGTAGATGGGGATCAGCAGCAGAAGGAACTTCCAGCCGTTGCCGTACAGCTCCTGACACAGCACATAGGTGTTGTAGAAGGGGACGATGCCCTCCCAGCCCTGACGGCCCATCTTCTTGAAGATCATCCACTCCGCCACCAGCGTCAGGATACCAATAATCAGGCTCAAAATCATACCATACTCTCTCCTTTTGTTTTTTTGCAGAACGCACAAAATACACTGTACGCCCCTTCCTCGAGTATATCAGATTTTTTGCAAAAATCAACCGATTTCTTGAAAAACCGGCAAAAATTTCACTGCTCGCTCTGGGCCTGACAGAACTGCCGCCCGGCGTGGTCGATGGTGTAGTTCTCCCGATAGATCAGCTGGCTGATGGGCAGCAGGGAATACCCCTCACGGGCCATGTGGTCCAGAATGGCCGGCAGCGCCTCCGGCGTGTGGAGGGCGGCGTTGTGGAATAGCACGATGCTGCCGGGAGAGAGCTTGGAGGTGACCCGCTGGCAGATGGTGTCGGCGTCATAGTCCTTCCAGTCCAGACTGTCCACGTCCCACTGGATGGGCTCCATGCCCATGGAGCGGATGGCGGAGATCACGTGGTCGTCGTACTCGCCGTAGGGGCAGCGGATGAGGCAGGGGGTCACGCCGGTGATGGCGGCGATCTTCTCGTTGCAGGCGGTGACGTCCGCCACCACCTGATCGGCGGTGAGGGCGTTGTAGTGGTCGTGGTGGAGGGAGTGGTTCATGACCTCATGCCCGGCGTCGTGGAGGGCCTTCACGGACTCCGGGTACTTATCCACCCAGTCACCCACCACGAAGAAGGTGGCCTTGACGTTGTATTTGCCCAGAATGTCAATGAGCATCTGAGTGTCCTCGTTGCCCCATGCGGCGTCGAAGCTGATGGCACAGACCTTCTCCTCCCGCTCCACCGAGTAGATGGGAAGCTGCCGCTTGGCGGCGGAGGCGCTGACGAAGCCGGGACCTCCCACGGCCATGAAAATACCGGCGGCCACCAGCGCCGTCAGGATCAGCAGCAGCGTGCCACGGCGCAGCAGTAAGACTTTTCCCCGCATAATGCATCCCGTCCTTTCACGGACAGTGTATGCGCCCCACCCCTCCGGATATGAAAGAAACCGCCGCAGGAGATGCGGCGGTTTCTGGGCCAGCCAAAAGAGCGGGAACCTTTCGTCAACGGGGCGGAAGGGTGTGTGCGGGAAACCCGGGAAGGGTGTCCTGCACGATGATGATCCCCATCTTTCAGAGCTTTTTGAAGCTCTGAAAGATGTCTCGTCGTGGCGAAAAGACTTTTTCGACACGACGAAACCGCCGCAGGAGATGCGGCGGTTT